>Ga0310810_10000019_pt1 | contig 228651 bp, 218 predicted proteins | sample NCmetagenome_FD_207641 | JGI IMG/M metagenome (GOLD analysis project Ga0310810, IMG submission 207641) | Soil microbial communities from experimental microcosm in Duke University, North Carolina, United States - NC | ecosystem: Engineered > Artificial ecosystem > Soil microcosm > Unclassified...
CCCCGGAATACATTTCAACCTCTACCCTCGCATCCTCCAGCAAGGATGAAACGGGTTCCACATTGGGTCCGGCAGAAGGCCTGCTCGGCGCGGCATCAAGTCTGGCCGGAATCAATATCACGACTGGAAATGAAACAGATCGCGGGATTGCAGTATTTACGTCGCGAACACTGGGCGGTGAGTTGATCGATCGCTATCGACTGGCACCTCTGTTGTTTCCGGACAAGTGGGACTGGGTCGCCAGGGCGTGGAAGCCGGCTTCGGCGACTAGTGTCTTTTTTGACCAAACGAGACACGCTCTGTTTGGCGGAGCGCCTCCCAAGTTAACGCAGGAGCCCTCCAAGCTTCAGGCAATCGAAAAGTTCCTATCGCGCGTGTCGATGGTGGAAAACAAAAGAACTGGGATTGTTACCCTCAGCGTGACTTGGGATGACCCTTACGAAGCGGCGGGGGTCGCCGAAGCGCTGTTGGAGGCCGGAAACGAGCATATGCGCCGTGCTCGACTTAACGATGCAACGCGGCGTATTGAGTATTTAAAAAAAGAGCTGTCGTCGACGTCTGTCGAAAGCGTATCCGCCGCAATCGGAAAGCTAATTGAAATCGAATTGGCGACGAGAATGAAGGCGAACACGAAACCCGACTTCATGTTTGAAGTCATCGACAAGCCATTTCCTCCCGAACATCCCTATTCGCCGCGAATTGGCTTAATTGCTCTCCTTTCATTGGCGTTTGGTATCGGTCTCGCACTACTAGTTGTCGTCATCCGATTGGCTTGGGATCCGCGATGAAAGTTGTGTCCGCGTCCTCACCACAAATATTGATGCACGCTGGTCCGGATGCGGCAGTACGTTTGTTTCTGTGGGCACCATTGCTTGCGCTTCTCGTTCCACAGTCAACTGTCGAACGGTCCTTGGTTGGCCCAGCGATATTTGGAATTATAATGTCTGTCGCGGCTGCGATGAGCCTTTTGTCCAGCAGGCGTTATTTAGACAGGTTTTCTGTTCGGGGCCTGCATATCATCCTTCTCGTGGCTCTTATATATTTTTTGCCGGTCTCAAGTACGTGGTCTCTCTTGAATGGTAGCGCTGTCAGCGATCTTTTGACTGTGTGCGTGCCCTTTTGTATGTGGTTTGCATATTATCTACTGTTAATCAAAGACGTTTCGTTTGATGATTTGTACGCTTCCGTTTCGTCGGTTATCGCTTCCGGTGTTGTTCTCGCCGCTCTCACCATCTTGGTGGATTTGACCGGCGACCTTTCGAGCTCAGAAGGCCGAGCTACCAGTTTGTTCGGATTCATGACTCTGATTGTACCGGCCTATGCAATGTCGGGGGTGCTGGCATTTGCTAGGCTGATCGTTTCAGAACGTGGCGCCAGATTGCTCCCCGGTTTGGCATTCGGGATTATCGTCTACGGCATGTTGCTGACAGTTACTCGCGGCCTATTTCTTGGGCTACTTATTGGTTGTCTCACTGTCTATGTTCTGGCGCTCATTGCGAACGGTCGCCTTCGATTTGGACGCGCGCTCTTTCTTCCGATTGTGGCCGCTCCACTTGCGGCTCTCCTCTTCGCCACAACCACTACGTCTAGTTGGACAGACCGTCTCGACCCAAGTAATGACACTGCAGTCCAGACAATCCTTGGTCGATTGGACGAAATCCAGGCATTTTCGCTTGCATTTGAAGACTCTCCAATCATTGGTCAGGGAATTGGAGCGCGTATTGTCTATCCGTCTGAATTTGACGACGAGTTGGCGTGGCCAGGATTGACGATACCTCACAACCATCTCGCGTTTTTCCTTGCGAAAACAGGAGTCGTGGGTGCGTTCCTATATTACGGATTATTTGCACGCGGCCTGAGCCGGTTAACGCGGGGGCTTCGGCAGACGAATATGACCCGAAAGAGGTTTGGAATTGCTGTTGGCTTTGTCGGCGCCATTATTGCGGGCCTCATTTTTACCTTCACATCGACTACCTACACAACGATCTCGTACAACGCTTTTGTTGCGATTTTCCTCTATGCCGGAACGCGAATGAAAATCGAAGCGGATGCTCGCGGAACTGCGGGACACTAGGATGTGTGGTATCGCTTGTGTTTACTTCGGATCGAAAGGACGAGCTGCGCCAATTGCAGCTGTAAGGTTGATGAATTTGGCGCAGGCGCATCGCGGGCCCGACGCTGACAATATCTGGTCGGGTCCCGGTTTGGCATTAGGCCATCGGCGCCTTAGCATAATTGATCTTGATCGAACCTCGGATCAGCCGTTAATCGACCGTCAAACCGGTTGCGTACTCACATACAATGGTGAGATTTATAACTATTTGGAGTTGCGCGCCGAACTTGAGGCGCTCGGTCACGACTTTAAAACGAAAGGTGACGCAGAAGTATTGCTCAGGGCCTATGTTGAATGGGGACCCGATTGTCTTCAACGGCTACTCGGAATGTGGGCATTTATTATTTATGATCCGCGCACCGACAAACTGTTTCTGTCGCGGGATCGATTTGGGGTTAAACCGCTCCACTATTCTTTCTCCAATGAGGGCATCTTCCTCGCTTCCGAGATAAGGGGCCTGTTTGCATCCGGGTACGTCAACAGCCAACCGAATTATGCGGTTGCCTTTCGCTATTTGGTAGATCGGTCAGTCGACGAAGGGAACAAGACGTTCTTTGAGTCCGTCTTACGCGTGCCGCCGGGGACTTACGCCTACATCGGGAGAGCAGAGATCGGCGCACCGAAGTTCGTTTCCTACTGGTCTCTTGAAGAATTGATCAGTAAAGACAATTCGCTCTTGAAGTTACCTTACTGTGACTTGGTCATGAGGTTTCGCGATCTTTTTTTTGACTCCATCGCGAAACATCTCCGAGCGGACGTCTCCGTAGGCAGTTGTCTATCTGGAGGTCTTGACTCCTCCTCGATCGTCTCTGTGGCAACATCATTGTTGCAAACGGCATGCCCTTCCTCGGTCAATGCATTTTCGGCCGTGTTTCCAAAGACTGATTTTGACGAAGTAGAATATGTCGATGCCGTCGTCGCGAAGGCTCAAGCGACAAGTGTCAAGATAACTCCGACTGACCTAGACTTCAAAAACGAGATCGACCAAATAATTTCGCTGCAGGAAGAGCCATTTGGTTCTACCGGGATATTCGTGCAGTGGAAGGTCTTTCAGGCGGCGCGTCTTGCAAATATCAAAGTCATGCTGGACGGCCAAGGTGCCGACGAAGCCTTGGCTGGCTATCTTACATTCTACATCCCATATGTGTGGGAGGAATTGCGCCGGGGAAATCTCTGGGGCGCATCAGCCGCAATATGGCGGTATCTTCGGTACAATCAAAACAGGCATTTTTTGTCGTCCAATTTGATACCACTTCTACGGCGATTGAGAGGATACCGTTCTCAGTCATCGATTCCCGACTGGATGGGGCCGTTGATGCGCACCGCGTCATCATGCGCCGACGGTCTACGAAAACAGAATGCGCCGAAAAGCAAGACGTTTGGGGTAAAGGACCTTCTTATACAGTATCTGGGCACAAATTCTCTGCCCACTTTGTTGCGGTATGAGGACAAGAATTCGATGCACTTTTCAATCGAGTCTCGGGTACCCTTCCTCGACCATCGCATAGTCGAGTTCGCGCTTTCGTGCCCTGCAAATGCACTGTTGAAGAACGGCGAAACAAAGCGACTACTTCGCGATGCCATGCGGGGCGTTGTTCCTGACGCGGTCATCGACAGGAAGGACAAACTTGGGTTCGCAAATCCAGAAATAGCATGGGTTCGCGAAATCATTGCTCCCCGCTTACGAAGAATGTTGGAGAGCGGCCAACATTCAAAGCTTATTCTTGCGAAGCCGTTTCGCCGGATCCTCGACGATAGACGCTTGCTCGAGAGTCGAACTAATCTGGTTTGGCGAGTGTACAATTTATTGGTCTGGCATGGGGGGCTTGACGCATCGGTCGGCGACAGCAGGGGATGAAGCGCTTCTTTTTGCAGGGCTATGCTGCCCAGGTGTTGTCAGTCTTGTTGCTTTTTCTTTCAGCAATTCTGCTTCCGAATTTTCTGGGACCCGGGCGATACGCGTTTCTTTCCGTGTGGATCGGGTTAGTCACTCTACCCGCAGGTTTCCTCAGCGAGGCGTTGTCATTTCGTGCTGCTGATATTCTGAAGTACGGCCGCAGTCACCAGACTACGCTTAAGCTCCTCGCGCTCACTGTTTCGGCGGTTATCATAGGACTGGTCTCATTCGCTGTGTTCATGACGACGCCGCTGGCACCGTTGTTGTCCGGACCTGAAGTCTTGATTGCCGTTGGAGCGATCGTTGCCATGTGCGTGTATGTCACGTCGGTCGCGTGGCTCCGCGGCGGCCTGCACGGGGCGCCGGTTTTGTGGCTCAGCGCATTGAATGGGGCATTGAACATCGCGGTGCCGATGCTCTTCGCTCGGCTCGGACTGGGTCTACAGTGGGTACCGTTGAGCATTTACGTAGTCAGCGTTGGTGTCGCCTTGGCATTGGTTGCAGAGACGCACGCCGAGCACTTTGCCCAGTCGTGGGCCACATCAGGAGCACGATGGGGAGGCTTCTTAGATCCAGGCGTGTTGCCTCGAATGCTTCCCGCGCTGCTACGCTACCTCCTGATTTGGCTGCCCATCTTCTGGCTAAACGGTCACAGCGGTGCTGCCGCTGTGTCCAGCTTCAGAATTGCGACGTCACTCATTTTCGCGGGTTTGGCGATAGTTCCATTTCCTCGCGAGACAGTGTTTGCGCTGTCTGTTCGATTCGACCAATCGGCCGATGTGGCATTGCTCATGCGGGAACTGCGGTGGACAGCGTTGATTGCCGCTGCATTCGGATCACTTTTGATATATGTGCTTGCAGACTTGCTTACGGAACTCGTCTTCCGTTCTGAATTCGTCGAACTCGCCCGCTATTTGCGAGCGCTGTGCTCATTGATGTGGCTTGCATGCGTTGCCGATACCGGACTCCAGGGACTATTCCTTCGAAAAGCCTTTGTGCCAGCGACCGTTGCCATAGCCGTTGGAGGTCTCGTGCTGGTCGGATCCCTCTTCCTGTATGGTGTCTGGGTGGCTCCGCTGGTGTCATTGGGTACAACTGCGACTCTGGTGACACTGTTCGGATTGCGACACGAACCTGTTTCTGCTTATGCCGTGCCGACCGCGGTGACGGGTTGTGCACTTTTCCTCAGTTTACTTACCGCCCGCGCACTCGCGACATCCGCACCACTTTTTTCGATTGGTATCTCCGTTGCGTTGATATCTCTCTCAATTTTTTCGTTTGGCGGAGCAAGGTCGGCAATAGCTGGCTTGGTTCGACGAACATTGGAGCGCGACATGACAGCAACTTTTAGTCTCGCATCTGAGCGTCTAAGAGAAATCGACAATCGCAAATAGATTGTACCGTGCAAGAGTTGGAGCGAATGACAGTCCCGGTCACAATCATAATCCATACAAAGAATGAGGAAACCAATTTACCGAAGGCGTTGGCCAATGTCGCTGGCTGGGCCGATCAGATTGTTGTTGTGGATTCTGAAAGCGTCGATCGAACTTCCAAAATTGCCGACGAGTTCGGCGTTGAGCTCATCTCTCGCCCTTGCACCCGCGCACAATTGGTTCAACAAAGAAATTGGGCGTTAGATACAATCTCATTTCGGAACGACTGGGCATTTGTATTGGATGCCGATGAGACCATTGACGCCGAGTTAAAAACAGAAATCGAGAATATTGTTCGAAGCAATGATCCCGGTAAAGACGGGTATTCCTGCCGGAGCAAACTTATCTTCTTAGGTAGGTGGATACGGCGGGCCACCATTTACGAGACTTGGACGCTTCGACTGCTCCGGCACTCGGTCGTCCGCTACGAGCGACGTGAGGTGAATGCTCGTCCCGTGGTCGCGCCGAAGCGCGAAGGACGGATGTTAGGGAACCTGCGGAACGAGGATCTGAAGGGACTCAAAGCTTATCTTGTTCGTATCGACGAATTTTCCAGACTGGAGGGAGTGGCGTACAGCCGCATTCGTGATGGAATAAAAACTGACGAAAAAGGACGACTCTTTGGGTCATGGGCACAAAGACGCCGATACTTCAAGAATGTCTTTATGAACTTTCCGATGCGACCTTTCGTACTATTCGTCTATCTCTACATAGTGCGAGGTGGGTTCCTCGACGGGAAGCCCGGCTTATATTTTGTTGTTCTGCGCGTGTATATGGAATTCCTGATTGATATGACTCGATACGAGGCCGAGGTTGTATCTTCAGGGCGCGAGCCCTGACATGGATGTGCTCCTGGACTGGCTCGAGCGCGAGCTGACAGATCCACTCTCTCGCTTGGACTGGAACCTCCTGTCGCGCCACAATCGGGCATATCTTCACTACCGTGACGCACCATTTGCCAGATTTGTCCGCAATGAGTGGCCCTACTATCGCCGCGTGCTTGGGTGGTATTCGAAAAATCTACCCGTAGGTTGTAAAGTCGTGGATCTTGGAATGTTCGTGCCGGTCATACCGCTGGCGCTGGCGCACATGGGCTACCGTGTCGAAACGGTTGAACGAATGAGTCTTTATGGCGGGGCGCTGGATCCAATTTGTCACCTAGCGCGAAGCCACGGAATTGTCGTGCATGATCGAGACATCGCGGAAGATCAGTCGGTTTGCTCGAACGCAGACGCCGTAAATTTTTTGGCCGTGGCTGAACACCTTCTTGGGAGTCCTAGATCGGTCCTCAACGGTCTTAGCAGGTGCATGCCGCCTTCCGCATATTTTCTTTTTGTTGTTCCAAACCAGGCCCGATTGTCGCGTCGCCTTTCACTTCTAATTGCCGGAAAATCGGTGCAGCCCGATTTTGAAGACTATTTTTACTCAGAATACCCGTTTGAGGGGCACCATCGCGAATACACGAGAGAAGAAGTACGTTTCGCGCTAACCAGGGGAGGGTTCAAAATTTCGTCATTGACGTCGATAAAGTATCCAGCAAGAGGCTCATTGCTTGAGAAGGCGGTCACACTACTTGGCAATCTCCTTCCACCAACCTTTCACCAAGTGCATTTTGCCGTCGCGACGCCGGCACCAAATTCGATTCAACAGATGGACCCGCGCGAGCAGAACGCCCTGATTCCATAGATAGAAGCGCAGAAAATCACAGTCTATCTATTAGCTAGCCGATGCATTAGCGCCCCAAGGCTTGACGGACCGCGATCGTAATGTCGTAGAGCAGCTACGACGTGAGTGTCGTCTGCGTCGACGACTTGACAATTTTTGCCTTTCACCTTGATAACAGCGCCGACAATTAAAGAGCCGTCGTCTCGTGATCGTTTTAACCAATCTGGCTCCTGCAAGGAGCATTGGAATCGCAACACGGGGAAAAAGACAGTAGGTGTGGTATGGAGCAGCGTCACGGCACTCCAAACTAATTCGCGTCTGAGGCCACGAGTCTGATTGGGCCGAGCGCTCACTCTGAGTAGGTCAGTTGTTTCACGGAAGGGAAGAGGAGCCTAACAACGAATGCTGAATTTCGCGCTCGTCGGTTGTGGCCGAATTGCAAAACGACACGCTGAGCTACTGGGGAATAGTCACATTGCGGGCGCACGCCTGGTTGCGGTTTGTGATTTGCGCGCCGAGCGTGCAGCTGAGATGGGGACGGCTTATGGGGTACCTTACTTCAACACAATTGATGAAATGATGCGGCGCATCAATATCGACGCTGTCTCCGTCCTCACTCCGAGTGGAACGCATGCAGAAAATGTCCTCGAGCTGGCGCAATTCGGCAAGCACATCGTGGTCGAGAAACCGATGGCTTTGACGCTTGAGAGCGCGGATGCAATGATTGAAGCGTGCGACCGACAGGGAATTCGACTGTTTGTTGTAAAGCAAAATCGATTCAATGTGCCCGTACTCAAGTTAAGAGAAGCGATCGAGCGTCGCCGCTTTGGCCGACTGGTTTTGGGTACAGTTCGCGTGCGTTGGATGCGCGATCAATCATATTATGACCAGGACAGCTGGCGCGGAACATGGGCGCAGGATGGCGGAGTTCTTGCCAACCAGGCGAGTCACCACGTTGACCTTCTCGAGTGGATGATGGGAGGGGTCGAAAGCGTATTCGCAAGGTCTACAACGGCGCTTGTTGATATTGAGACCGAAGATACAGCTGTGGCTACGTTGAGATTTGCCAATGGCGCGCTAGGTATTATCGAAGCAACAACAGCTGCGAGGCCGAAGGACCTGGAGGGGTCGATCTCGGTGCTTGGAGAAAAGGGCAGCGTTGAGATTGGCGGGTTTGCCGTCAACCAGATGAAGAGCTGGAACTTCGCCGACGTTCAACCGGGAGACGAAAAAGTTCTTTCAGCCTTTTCTGTAAATCCGCCGGATGTCTATGGGTTTGGACATCGAGCCTATTACGAGCACGTCGTAAACTGTATCGTCCATGGATCGCCGATGCTTGTTGACGGGCTTGAAGGTCGGCGCAGTCTCGAGCTGATTACGGCGCTTTACGAGTCTATTGAAACGGGTCGCGAAGTGAACTTGAGATTTAGACCAAAGTTAAGTCGCCTAGGGCATTTGACTGGTCACGGTCACCGAAATTAGCGCCGGAGCAAATTGAAGATGGCGGTTCGCTTTCTTGACCTGAAGGCTCAGTACGAATCCGTGCGCAGCGACATCGATCGCGCAATTGCCGACGTCATCAGAGATTCGGCGTTTGTTTCTGGCGAGTATGTGACCCGCTTTGAGCAAGAGTTCGCAAAATATCAAGGCGCAATTCACTGCATCGGATGTGGCAATGGGACCGACGCCATCGAAATAGCATTGGAAGCTCTGGAACTTCCTCAAAACGCGGAAGTCATTGTGCCGGCAAACACCTTTATTGCGAGCAGTGAAGCCGTCACCAGATCCGGCTTACGAGTCGTATTCTGCGACTGCGATTCCGACGACTACACAATTTCGTTGTCGAGTGTTCGGAGCAAGATAACCCCGACGACTGCGGCCATCCTGGTCGTCCATCTTTATGGGCAGCCGTGCAACATGGATCCGGTTTTGGAACTAGCAGCGGAATACGACCTGAAAGTGATTGAGGATTGCGCTCAGGCGCACGGGGCGGACTACAAAGGCAGGCGCGTCGGGACAATTGGGACGGTAGGTACGTTTAGCTTCTATCCCGGCAAGAATCTGGGTGGGTATGGCGACGCTGGAGCGATTGTCACCAACGACGCAAATTTGGCAAGAATGGCTCGCATGATCGCAAACCACGGTAGGATTGCAAAGTACGATCACGAGTTCGAAGGACGCAATTCGCGCTTGGACGGCATCCAAGCAGCTATTTTGTCGGCGAAGCTTCCGCATTTGGAACTGTGGACCGAACGCCGATCGATGTTAGCACGTCGCTATCACGACTTGCTCATCGGCTTAGAAGCGGTTGCTCTCCCCGCACGTCGCAACTGGGGACGTCATGTCCATCATGCGTTTGTCATCCGTTGCAAAAAGCGTGATGCGTTAAAGACCTATCTCAGCGGACGAGGGATCGAGACCGGGATTCACTATCCAATCGCTTTGCCAAAGCTACAAGCTTACGCTTATCTAAATCAGGCCGATGAAGACTTCTTTGCAAATCGAGCTGACCGGGAACTTTTGAGTTTGCCTATCGGAGATCACATGACCGAACTCGACGTCGAAGAAGTCGTATCCGCGTGCCGAGAGTTTTTTAGCGTTCACGATCACTGAAATTTGTCGGCCGAACAGGCGCTGACCAACGGGCAATAGGTTCGCGAAAGCCCCAAGGAATCTCCGGTCCAATTGTGCCGACCAAGGGTTAGTTCTCTGCGATGTGCGGGATAGTAGGAATTGCTAGCAGACATGCGGTAAGCCCGGAAAGATTGGCTTCAGCAATTGCATCGCTCGGGCACCGGGGGCCGGATTCCCACGGAAGTTTCATTAGTGAAGTTGACAAAGTAGGCTTGGGCCATACGCGACTTGCCATAATCGATCTATCGCCGCTTGGCCGCCAGCCGATGACCAGCTCAAATGGTCGCTACACAATTACATTCAACGGTGAGATCTATAACTATCGGGAAATTCGAGAGTATCTTGTCGGTCGAGGATGTCGCTTTCGCAGTTCATCGGATACCGAAGTACTGCTGGAAGGCTTTGCGCTGATAGGATCCGCCATCTTCTCCATGCTCAATGGAATATTTGCTTTTGCGATCTATGACCATGAGGCGCACCAAGTATTGATCGCGCGTGACCAAATGGGCGTAAAGCCGCTGTACTATGTGCATACTGACGAAGGTGTTTCGTTCGCCAGTGAAATCAAGGCCCTGCGACAACTGGCAGAATTTGACCTCAGCTTGGATACATCTGCCCTTCGTCGCTACCTGACATTCCTTTGGTGTCCCGGAGAACAGACCCCCTTTCGTGCCGTTAAGAAGCTTGCGCCGGGAACTGTGTTGACCATCCGGGCCGGCGATATATCCGGCAAATGGTCATTTTGGAACTTGCCAACGTATGCGCCGCGTCGCAATTGGACGTATCAACAGTGCGCGCGTGACTTGCGAGATTTAATCGACCAGTCGGTCGCCCGCCAAATGGTCTCAGATACGCCGATTGGTGCATTTCTCTCTGGAGGATTAGATTCAAGCAGCGTCGTGGCAGCCATGGTGCGACAGGCAACTGATTTTCCGTGCTTTACAATTAATTCTGGTGAGCAGGAACAAGGCTCTACAGATGACTTGCCCTACGCAAGGATGGTAGCTGCACACCTGGGAGTGAAACTTCAAGAGGTGCGCGTCGATCCCCACCTAATGGCTCGTCGTGTCGTTGAGATGATTCGCGCACTCGATGAACCACTCGCCGACCCGGCTTGCTTGAACGTGTTGTTGATCAGCGAGTGCGCGCGCGAGCAGGGCATCAAGGTTCTGCTAGGGGGCGCTGGGGGAGACGACCTCTTCACTGGCTATCGACGTCACACAATGCTGTCCCTTGATCCTATGTGGTCGTTGTTACCTTCGTGGGCGAGGAGGGGCGCGGCCCGACGCTCTAATCGTCTCAGGCCATCTTCTGCATTTCGGCGGCGTCTCTCGAAGGCTCTAGGAACGCTGCAATCCGATGGCGACGAGAGAGTCTACACCAGCTTTTCCTGGGCAAAAAGTTCCACGATTGATCGTCTCTTATCCGCTGAATGCCGAGAAGAATTGGCGACTGATGATGTTTATGAACCTATGGCGACGCTTTTGGAAGCACACGCCTCCGAGTCAGCTGTCGAAAAGTGCTTGGCGCTAGAGCAGAGATTTTTCTTGGCAGATCACAATTTGCTGTACACTGACAAGATGGCGATGTCGGTTGGCGTCGAAGTCCGCGTGCCACTCATTGATTTGGAGCTTGTCAAGTTTGCGTCGACAGTTCCGACGGAGTGGAAGTGCCGACTCTTCCGGCCAAAATCAATATTGAAAGATTCGCAGCGCGGCATCCTTCCAGATCACATCATTGACCGACCAAAATCCGGTTTTGGAGCGCCTTTGCGAACCTGGCTAAGCTCCGATCTTCGAGAAATGGCGGACGACCTTCTTGCGGAAAACGTCGTCCGAGCTCGCGGGCTCTTCGATCCTGGCGCAGTCACCAGATTGAGAACCGAGGACGCATCCGATTCTGCATATACGATATTCTCTTTGATGTGCATTGAACTATGGTGCCGTAGTTTTCTAGATGATAAGGGCGACGCGCGCATCTGTCCGAAAGAGGCGATGTCGCAATGAACAACACAAATAGTCTGCGAGGTGAAATCGGACCGCGAGAGGGCGCAAAAGAAAGTGTCAGAGACTATTGGAATTCCGAGAGTTGTGGCGAGTCATATGCTGTAACGCAGGAGGGATTTGATCTCAGTGCTCAAGAGGTCGCTCGATATCGGCTGGAACCATACATACTCAATTTCGCCAAATTTGCTGAAGGTTTCGAAAGAGATATTTTAGAGGTCGGTGTTGGCATGGGCGCGGACCATCTTAACTGGTCGCTCTCAAGTCCGAAGAGTTTGACCGGCGTCGATCTCACGCCAAGGGCAATCGACTTCACCGAAAAACGATTTGCGCGCGCCGGGCGACACACGAATGTTCGCATCGCAGACGCCGAATGTTTGCCATTCGCCGATGGGAGTTTTGATATAGTTTACTCTTGGGGGGTGATGCATCATTCGCCAAATACTAGGGCATGCATCGAGGAGGCCGCACGCGTTCTACGAACGGGAGGTGTAGCGCGAGTAATGGTATACCATAAGTGGTCGATTGTCGGGTTGATGCTTTGGGTGCGTTACGCGCTGTTGCAGGGGCGCCCAACCCGAAGCATGGCCGACATTTACTCACATCATTTGGAAAGTCCCGGCACTAAGGCCTACTCGAAGTCTGATGCGCAGAAAATGTTCGCCGATGCGGGATTTCGGGCGGTCAAAGTGAACGTTCAGTTGAGTCACGGAGATTTATTGGAAGGTAATGTTGGGACCCGGCATCAGGGAACGTTATTGAAGATTGCAAAGGCCGTTTGGCCCAGATCTTTTCTGAAAATCGTCGCGCCGAATATGGGACTTTATCTACTGATCGAGGCGGTTCGTTGAGGCGAGGAGCAAGGTGAAGCAAGTTTTGCAATACTTAAGAACCGGGGAAACTTTAGTATCGGACGTTCCTGCTCCCCACTGCAAACCTGGACATTTACGCGTCGCGAACTCCGTCAGTTTGGTGTCTGCGGGAACCGAACGCATGCTTGTTGACTTTGCGCGAGGGTCAGTACTGTCGAAAGCAATGCAGCAGCCCGAGCGTGTCAGGGATGTGCTCAACAAAATCAGAACCGACGGTCTACTCACGACTTACGAAGCCGTGAGTACCAAACTCGATCTGCCAATGGCCCTCGGCTATTGCAGTGTCGGCCGCGTGCTGGAAGTCGGAGCTGGAGTTGAGGGCTTTGCCAAAGGCGACCGGGTCGCTTCCAACGGAGCTCATGCCGAGATTGTAGTTGTGCCTTGGACACTGGCTTCGATCGTCCCGGAAAATGTCAGCGACGAGTCGGCAGCGTTCACTGCTCTCGGCGCGGTTGCAGTGCAGGGCGTTCGGCTCGCATCTCCAGCGATTGGCGAGTGCTTTGCGGTAACAGGACTCGGACTGGTCGGATTGCTGGCTGTTCAGATTTTGAGAGCAAATGGTTGTCGAGTACTCGGCATTGACATAGATCCTTCTAGACTACAATTGGCTCGTAACTTCGGCGCTGACACCGTGGATCTGTCTCGAGATGAAGATCCCTTGTCACGTTCGCTGGCGTTTTCACGTGGTCGTGGCGTCGACGGGGTATTGTTAACACTCAGTTCAAAGAGCAGTAAGTCCGTTTCCAACGCGGCGAAGATGTGCCGCAAACGTGGCCGCATTGTACTGGTGGGTACAACCGGGCTTGAGCTCAATCGTGCCGATTTCTACGAAAAGGAGATTACGTTCCAAGTTTCTTGTTCGTACGGGCCGGGCCGCCACGACCCGCAATATGAAGATGCTGGTCGAGACTATCCGCTGGGATACGTCCGATGGACGGAACAACGTAATTTTGAAGCCGTCCTCGACATGCTTTCACAGCGCCAGCTGGACACCACTTCGCTCACTACGCACCGATATCAGATTGAAGAAGCGCAAGCGGCTTATGACGTTTTGGCTTCGCGCGAACCATCTCTTGGAATTCTTTTGCGATATCCGGAACGCCTGACGGTCGATGACGCCGCGCTCCAATTGAAGAGGATAAGTCCAACTGAGTCCTCGCAGAGAGCCATAGGCAGCGGCACGGCTGGATTCATTGGAGCTGGCAATTACGGCGGACGTATCTTGATCGCTGCGTTCAAGCAGGCTGGAGCTAACCTTCACACGATCGTGTCGGCCAAGGGCGTTTCCGCAGTACACCACGGCGGCAGGTTGGGATTTCGATTTGCGTCATCAGACGCCGAACAGATATTTGCGGAGCCAGAGATCGACATCGTTTGCATTGCAACGCGTCACGACAGTCACGCGGAATATGTTCAAAAGGCATTGAGAGCGGGCAAAAGTATCTTCGTAGAGAAGCCACTCGCCCTGAATCTTGACCAGCTCAAATCGATCGAATCGGCCTTTTTGGCATCACGGCAGGGTCAGACTCAGCCACTTCTGATGGTTGGATTTAATAGGCGCTTTGCCCCTCTTTCGGTGAAGATAAAGTCGCTTCTCGCGGCAGTGCGCGAGCCGAAGTCGTTTATAATGACGATAAACGCGGGCTCCGTTCCGAAGGACCATTGGGTACAAAACCCTGAAATCGGGGGTGGACGCTTAATCGGGGAGGCGTGCCACTTTATCGATTTTCTCCGCCACCTGGCAGGAAGTCCGATTAGAGACTTTCATGTAACTCCACTTTATGGACCTGCCGGCCCCGCGCAGTCAGCCTCGATCTCTTTGCAGTTCGAAGATGGTTCGTTTGGCGTGATAAACTATCTCGCAAATGGCAACAGGGAGTACCCGAAAGAGCGGCTCGAAATCTATACCGAAGGTAAAATATTGGTGCTTGATAATTTTCGTAGTCTGACTGGCTTCGGATGGCCCAAATTCTCGAAGATGCGGACTTGGCGCCAAAACAAAGGCCAAGCTGAGTGTGTCTTGGCTTTTGTGACAGCCGTGAAAACGGCAATGCCATCGCCAATACCTTTACCCGAACTTCTGGAAGTGAGTCGCATAGCTATCTTGGCCGCTCAACGGACAACATGAACTTCGATGCAGCTACTGAGGTTTCTGCGCACTGTCTCCTATCTCAAGCCCGCGCAAATATTCGATCGTTTCGTTTATCGCCTTAACCGTCGCCGCCCAAGTCTGGCGAAGATCCCGCCTCGGCGCGGTTTGGTTCATCCATGGATAGCCCCCGTGTGCCGCTCCGTTTCGATGCGTGGAGCCACGCGATTTCGCTTCCTTAACAGAGAGGGCGACATTGCCACGTCCGCTCAGTGGAATGATCGCACAAAAGCGGATTTGTGGCTCTACAATCTGCACTACTTTGATGACCTCAATGCGATCAACGCCAACGACAGATATCTTTGGCATCGCTCGCTTCTGTCGCGTTGGATTTCTGAGAATGCGCCAGGAATAGGAATTGGCTGGCACGCGTATCCGACTTCGATTCGTTTGGTAAACTGGATAAAATGGGCTCTGGCGGGTCACGAGGTCGACAAGCAATGGTGTGAAAGTGCGGCGGTGCAGGCGCGCTGGATCGACTCTCATATCGAATGGCACCTACTCGGCAATCATTTGCTCACCAACGCAAAGGCGTTGGTTTTCGCGGGCATTTTTTTCGAAGGGCCTGAGGCCGACCACTGGGTTGAGCGTGGCCTTGAAATATATCGCAAGCAGCTTCCCGAACAAATACTCTCCGACGGTGGCCATTTCGAACGGTCTCCGATGTATCACGCAATCATATTGGAAGACCTCTTGGATGTGCTCAATCTGAGTCGCACCTTCGGTAGAGAGATTGAAGAGCTACTGCCTTCGTTGCTGCCTGCTATCGAAGAGATGCGCGCTTGGCTCGAAGCAATGAAGTTGGGGGACGGCAGAATTGCTTTTTTCAATGATGCTGCATTCGGGGTATCTGCTGAGCCGGCCGACATAGAGACCTACTCAATTCGGCTGGGACTGCCGCATCCTAAAGCTGTGCAAGGTCGGCTTCTGCGTCTGGTGGACTCGGGATACGCTCGTATCAATATTGATGATGCGATTGTTATCGCCGATATCGGCTCAATTGGCCCGGATTACTTGCCGGGACATGCTCATGCGGACACGCTTTCGTTCGAGTTTTCGCTTGGAAAGGAGAGAGTGTTGGTAAATGGCGGAACGTCAGTGTACGAAATTGGGCCCCAACGCCAACGCGAGCGTTCCACGGCAGCTCACAATACAGTGGTTGTTGATCGACACGACTCGTCGGAGGTGTGGAGTTCTTTCCGAGTCGGTCGCCGCGCACGCGTACACGAAGTAGAAGCCTTCGGTGCCCACGATTGCGTGAAACTTGCGGCTTCTCATGATGGTTATGCGCACATGCGAGACCGGCCGATCCACCGTCGAAAATGGCAGCTTGCGCCACGAAAATTGGTAGTGACTGACACGATCACAGGAAGGCCGAGACATGCCGTGGCGCACTTTCACCTTGGTGCTGGCGTCAAAGCTCACTTCGAACAAAAAACTTGTGGTGCCTTGGTTTTAGCATCAGGTCGGATCATACGTTGGAATTCTTCAGTTTCGGCAGTTCAGAAGGTGTCGCAATGGCATCCCGAATTTGGTTTGTCTCTCGACACCTTTCAACTGCAAATGCAATTCGTTGATTCAAGTCTTGTCACCGAATTCAATTGGTAGGCGGTGCACATCCTCTTTCTATCCGATAACTTTCCGCCCGAGGTCAACGCCCCGGCTTCGCGCACGTTTGACCATTGCCGGCAATGGGTGCGTGCCGGTCATAAGGTGACCGTCATAACGTGCGCGCCCAATTTTCCAAGGGGCAAAGTCTACGAAGGATTTCGCAACCAGATTTTTTCGCGCGAGACTAACGATGGGATAAATGTCGTCAGGGTGTGGAGCTACATTTCTCCGAACGAAGGTTTCCTGAAGCGTACCTTGGACTATATGAGCTACATGGTGACGGCAACCATCGCCGCTCAATTCATTCGGCGCGTGGACATCGTCGTGGCTACCTCGCCACAATTCTTTACTGCAATTTCTGGATACCTCGTCGCACTGGCAAAACGCCGAGCATTCGTTTTTGAGCTCCGTGACCTTTGGCCGGAGTCGATTAAAGCGGTCGGTGCTTTGCAACAGAAATGGATTCTACGGGCGCTGGAGGCGATTGAACTGTTTCTATATTCGAGAGCCGATCTGATCGTTTCAGTGACGAAGGCCTTTCGCGATAATCTGGTAAGGCGCGGCGTTTCGGAAGCAAAGATCGCGGTAATAACAAATGGCGTCGATCTTTTTGCATTTTGGCCAGGCGCAAAGAGCGATGTGTTGTTGGATCGTTACGGCCTGCGCGACAAATTTGTTGTGGGATACGTGGGAACGCTGGGAATGGCGCACGCCCTCGAAACGGTGCTTGAAGCCGCACAACTCGTTCTCGCAACACCACTTGCGTCGAATGTTACGTTCCTATTCATCGGAGACGGCGCCCGAAGGAATCATCTCATGGCCAAGTCGCGCGACATGGGTCTTACGAATGTGTTGTTTCTCGAGAGCGTCTCGAAATCTCAGGTGCGCGAGTATTGGTCACTGCTGGACGCAACAATTATTCATCTAAGAAATACTGAGTTGTTTACGACAGTGATTCCGTCAAAGCTCTTTGAGGCGATGGCTATGGGCGTGCCGGTTTTGCTCGGAGTCGCGGGCGAGTCTTCCACGATAGTCCGGCAGGAGAATGCTGGTATACTTTTTGAACCAGAAAACGCCGGTGCGCTTGCCGATGCGATAACGATGCTTGCGAGGGACCAAAACACTTGCACCTTTTTTTCAAAGGGCGCGCGCGCTGGAGCTGCAAAATATGATCGAAACGATCTCGCCTCGCAAATGCTCGCTCTTTTAGAAAAAGTGGTTCAAGTGAGGTGCCATGACTAATGTTCGTGACGCAGGCTTTCGTGAAAGAAGTCGTCACCTTCATTTACGTCGATGATATTAAAGGGTCGGGGGCTCGACTACATAAGTTGCTTTCCAGCCCGATCAACGCCGGTGGTTGTGCTCTGTCTCGGTACCTACCGACACAATGGTGAACTCAAAAAACAAGTTCCGAATGTTGTTTCGGGTTCATGACGGCAAAACAGCGGTGCATTTTGCTTGCCGGCAGGGCAGTATCACCCGAACTTGAATTCGCCCGCGCACACAGGGACATAGGATGAGCTGGAAGGGCTGGGTCGCGGTTGTTTGCGTATTCTTGGCCACATTTGTCCACTCCATGGCTTCGGCCTCGCCCTGGGCCGAAGTCGGCGACGCTCAACTTCGTTCGGACATCCAGATCTTGGCCGGCGCCGGCGTCATCGACGACATCACCACGCAGTGGCCCGTTCCTTGGGCGGGCGTGATACGTCGACTAAAGAGCGAAGACGTTCTCGAAAACCAGCCGGCTTACGTGCGTGAGGCTGCGCGGCGCGTGCTCGAGCAGGCGCGTCGCGAGATGCGCATCGGCGACCTGCGAGCGTTTGCAACCTTGGACTTCACCAATCGGCCAGACATTGTCCGCGGCTTCGATGCGATGGGCCTAGGCGAGGGACAAGCGCAACTGTCCTTGGAATACATGACGTCGACGACAGCGGTGCGACTCTCCGCAGGAATATTCGCCTCGAAATTCAAGGGCGGGGAAAAGCAGTTCATGCCTGACGGAAGCTATGTTGCGCAAAAGGTCGGCGGCGCGCTGGTGTATGCCGGGTACCTCAGCCATTGGTGGGGCCCCGGCTGGATTTCAGCGCTGTCCTACTCCAACAACGCCAGACCGTTTCCGCAAATTGGCATCGAACGAGACAGCACTTCGGAATTTCGCACGCCGTGGCTGAGTTGGCTTGGTCCCTGGCAGATGGAGTTTCTGATCGGTTGGTTCAACGACAAGCGTGTGGCGACGAACACATACTGGGACGGATTTCGTTTCACGTTCAACCCGCTACCCGGCTTGCAGATCGGCTTGGCACGCACCGACGAGCTGTGCGGCAAGGGTCATCCGTGCAAGCCACTCGCGACCTATTTCGATTTGCGCAACAACAACGCGCATCCGAGCCGTACAAATGACGAAGGTATCATAGACATTCACTACACCCGTTCGGCATTCGGCGTGCCGTTCGAAGTGTACGCCCAGGTGATGAACGAGGATACCAACCCCATCGTGCACTCATTCACGAGTCATCTCTTTGGTGCATCTGTGTGGGTTCCGATTGCTGCACAAAATGTTCGCCTGACTGCCGAATACACCGACAGCATCGCGACCAAGAATATCTTCAGCTTCGGCGATGTTGGCTATGGGGTGTCCTACAACGACTCCAAATATCCGATCGACGGTATGCGCTACCGCGGCCGCGCGCTCGGTTTCAGTCTCGATAGCGATTCACGATTGTTGAGTCTGCAGGCAAGCGCCGTCGATGCCGGCGATCGTACCTTCACGCTCACCTTCCACCGCGCGCAGGTATCGACGCCATTTACCGGCGCAGCAAACCCGCTGACGACTGCGCCCGTGACAATCAACATCGGCGAGGCGCGCGTGACCGTGCCGTGGTCAAACGCCAAACTCGATATCGCTGCACGGGTGCAGGATGACCAACTGCGACCTCATCATGGCTTCACGGCAGCCTTGGAAGCCGCGCTGGAAGTGGATTTCTGAGCTCTCGGGCTTAGCAAACGCTAGTGGTTTTGCCGCCAGGCAGCACAGTCGCGATAAGTGCTGTCGAACACAGTCTTCTGTGTGGCTTCGCCGAACCCTTGAGAAGCCGCGTCCAACGCGCGCTGATGCGCAACGCCCATGCACGTACTCTCGGTTCGAGCCAGGCTGGTGCTTTCGTTTGCGCGCCGACCAACCGGAGCTGGCCCGGTATAACTTTCGATGGCTGGATGGAATGGTCGGCCGGCCAAGTCATCCGAAGTCGTGATCGATTTCTGAAGATCGGATCCAGCAAAATAGCGTGTGAGGAAGCCGCGCCGGGGAAAACCCAGAGACGTGCAAGCCGACAGAAGGCACGCCGCGATCAGGACTGTTGTCCATGTTCTGATCTGTCCGCGCATGGGTCTACCAATTCATGGTGAAGTGAACACCGATCGAGTCCGGATCGGCACTGGCGTAGACGGCGTACCTGTCGCTTTCATGGTAACGTGTGACGATCGCGTAGTTCATGCCGAACGCAATCGCGCTGCTGGCGACGACGTCATACCAGTGATGTTTCTTGGCATCGACGCGCGAAAAACCCACGAAGGTCGCTGCCACATAGGCTGGGACTCCATACTGCCAGCCATAGCGGGCCCAAAGATAGTCTGCAGGCGCATAGGCCAATGCTGCCGTGTCGGAGGGAAATGAATGAAAATCGGAGTGGTCGGGCCTCTGCTCGCGAACAACATGCGCCAAGAGATAGGCGGCGCCGAGCGTTGCCGCGGTTGAAACGCCCAATTCTGCGACGCCGTCCCAGTCCTCGTGGTGGCCGAGCGAGATTCCGACGGCGACGACGGGTAAGGCGAAGGCAACCACCTTACCGGCGGTTTCAACATTCGATGTCGACGCCGCCTTTGCAGGCAAGGGCACAACCGCTGCCGCCAGAAGCAACGTCGTCACCCACCTGAACACATGGCGATCAAAGTGCCAGTACAATTCGTGGACCTATATCAGTTGGAGGATCGTTCCTGACCAGTATCCGATTGTCGATCCAGTCCTCAAGTATTCGCTGAACTTACACGTTAATTTACGAAATCGACTTGAGAAAACCACGCAGTGCTGGAGCAATATCGGGGCGCGTCAGACCGAGTGCGATGTTTGCCTGCAGAAATCCGACCTTGTCGCCGCAGTCAAAGCGGTCGCAGCTCGTCTTGACCGCGTGAAACGGCATCCGGCCTATCAGCTTGGCCATTGAATCGGTCAGCTGGATCTCGCCTCCGGCACCCTTTTCGCGGCGCTCGAGCTCCGGAAAAATATCTGACTGTAGAATGTAGCGTCCGATCACGCAGAGGCGAGACGGTGCATCTTTCGGCCGGGGTTTTTCGACGACGCCTTTCACTTCCGTAATGTTTCCGCTTGTGACGCCCGGCAGGACCACGCCATAGCGCTGCGTCTCTTCGGGGTGCTTCTCCTCGGCGGCGATGATCACCCCGCCGCCGACCTTGTTATAGGCTTCGATCATCTGGCTCAGCGCCCCAGGCTGACCGACAAGAAGGTCGTCGGGAAGCAGAACCGCGAAGGGTTCGTCTCCGACCAGATGGCGGGCGCACCAAACCGCATGACCAAGACCGAGCGGCTTTTGTTGTCTGGTGAAGGAGACCGAACCGCTGACCGGCAATCCCTCGAGAAGGCTGTCGAGCTCAGTCGTCTTCTCGCGCGCCGTCAGCAGGGATTCGAGCTCGTAGGCGTGATCGAAGTGATCTTCGATGATGTGCTTGCCGCGGCCGGTGACGAATATGAACTGTTCGATTCCCGCTTCTTTTGCTTCCTCGACCGCATACTGCACGACGGGCTTGTCGACGACGGGCAGCATCTCCTTCGGCACCGCCTTCGTAGCCGGGAGAAAGCGGGTTCCCATGCCCGCGACGGGAAAAACCGCTTTTCGCACAGGTTTCGGCTTGGCCATGCTGCACCGGGTTTATGGGCGTGACTTCTTGGCATACATAGGAGGGGAGCGTCCACATTTCGGGTAGGTTCAGAGAAAGAGCGAATGCGGGTACTGGTCACTGGCGGAGCCGGATTCATCGGCTACCACGCAACACTGGCGTTGCTACGCGCGGGCCACTCGGTAACCGCGATGGACGCGATCAATGCTTATTACGACCCGGCGCTGAAGGATCGGCGACTTGCCGAGATCGGAACGCGCGACGGCTTTCGCTTCGCGAAGGTCGATGTCGCCGACTCCGAAGCTTTACGCACAGCCGCGGGTACCGATCGCTACGACGTCATCCTGCACCTCGCGGCGCAAGCCGGCGTTCGTCACGCGATTGCCGATCCCGGCGCCTATACCCACGCCAATCTGGTCGGACACGCGAGCATTCTGGAGTTCGCGCGATACCATCAGGGTCTGACACATCTTGTCTACGCGTCGTCGAGTTCGGTCTACGGCAACGACACCAAGCCTCCCTTCTCGGAAGCGGCGCGCGCCGACAAGCCGGTCTCCTTTTACGGCGCGACCAAACGGTCCTGCGAACTACTCTCCCACTCGTATGCCGAGCTCTATCGCCTGCCGCAGACAGGCCTGCGGTTTTTCACGGTGTACGGACCATGGGGCCGACCGGACATGGCGTATTGGTCGTTTACGGATGCGATACTTCACGGCCGCACGATTCCGGTCTTTGGCGAGGGCAAGCTGCGCAGAGACTTCACTTATATAGACGACATCGTTTCGGCGCTCGTCGCGATCGTGGAGAAGCCGTTTGTCGGCGCCGAAGGCGAAGCGCCCCACCGGATTTACAATCTCGGCAATTCGCAGCCCGAATCTGTGCTCGATCTGATCGGCCATATCGAGCGCACCACGAACCGCAAGGCGCAAGTCGAATTCAAAGATGGACCGCCCGGCGATGTGCGCGAAACCTTCGCGGATATCGCGCGCGCCAAACGCGATTTCGGTTTTGCACCGAAAGTTTCTCTGGATAACGGCATTTCACGTTTCGTGGAGTGGTTTCGGAACTATCATCGGCTCTGACGTTGAAGAGTGGTTCTGGGGATGAACAAATTCAGCGCCGTCATCGGCTGCCTGCTTGTCGCTGCCACCTATGTATGTGCGGCCGCTACCTCATCGGACGCGGCACCTGACAACGACGTGCTACCGGCGGCGAGCGCTGCGCAAATGCTCGCCCTCGCCGATAAGGCGCTCTCGGCCGGGCAGCTCTCCCAAGAGGAGCGGGCCCGCAATCTCGTCAGACGAGGGCTTGCGCACGAGATTCTCGGCGATCGCAAAAATGCCCTGACCGACTTCAACGAGGCGATCGCCGGACAGGCGTTGAGCACCGCCGAACAGGCTGATGCCTTGTATGATCGGGGTATTACTCTGGACGAATTGGGACGCACAGATGAAGCCGTGGCCGACTATACCGCAGCACTGCGACTCCGACCGGATTTTGCCGCTGCGCTCAACAATCGCGGCAACGCTTTTCGCCGACTAGGGCGACTGAGCGACGCGCGCACGGACTATGAGCAATCCATGCGCAGCGGCAATCCGAACCCCGAATATCCCGATTACGGCATGGGCCAGATTGCCGAAGCGCTCGGCCAACCCGCAGCTGCGGTCGAATATTATCGCTCTGCACTCGCCGCCAACCCCCAATTTACCCTGGCCGAGGACCGTCTCGTCGCGATGGACGCCGGTGGACTGGGTATAACGGCCGCCGTCGACGCGGCGCCGGCGCGAGCGGCGCGGCATGGACGCCGGCTGAAGGATAAACCAGCTCAGGTGGCGGATGTTGACGCTGCTCCGCTTCTCAAGCCGACGATCAGCGACGCCGCCGCGCCCACGGGCGGACGGTCGGTCCAGCTTGGCGCATACCGCAGCGAAGCCGAGGCGAACGACGCATGGGATCGCGCTCAAAAGAGGTCGGGCCAGCTTTTGGCCGGTCGCACGGCGAGCATCATTCGGGTCGATTTGCCGGTGAAGGGCCGCTATTACCGCCTGCGGGTGAGCAGGCTGGCGGCAGCCGAGGCTGCCCAGCTCTGCGCCTCTCTAAAGGCCAGGGGCACCGGCTGTATCCTGCCGCCAGACTAGGCGCGCAGCCGCAAACCTGATTGTCTTTCCGAAATTGGACAGGAACTCCAGATGATCGGCATCACTGCTTATGGCGCCTACATCCCGCGCCGTCGCCTCCAGCGAAAATCCGTCGCCCAAGCCAATGCCTGGATCGCGCCCAATCTTGTCGGCGGCGCCAAGGGCGAGCGCGCGATGGCGAACTGGGACGAGGACGCTGTGACCATGGCGTTCGAAGCAGGCCGCGATTGCCTACCGGCGGCGGACCCGGCCAAGGACAGGGCTCAGGTCGATGGGGTTTATCTCGCATCGACCACATTGCCCTACGCCGACCGCCAGAACGCCGGTATCGTCGCGGCCGCTCTCGGTCTCGGCGAAGGCATCTCTTCTGTCGATGTATCATCGTCACAGCGTGCCGGCACGTCGGCCCTGATCTCTGCGCTCGATGCCGTGGCCGCCGGTCGCCTGAACGCGCCGCTGCTGGTGGCGAGCGACAAGCGCAAGACGCGCGCGGCATCGTCGCAGGAACTTGCCTATGGCGATGCGGCGGCGGCATTCACTCTGGGACGCGACAACGTCGTCGCCAAACTCGTTGGAAGTCACACACTGACTCTCGACTTCGTCGATCATTTTCGCGGCGAAGGCGAAGATTTCGATTATGGCTGGGAGGAACGGTGGATCCGCGACGAAGGCTACACGAAGATCGTGCCGGCCGCTGTCAAAGCGTTGCTCGAGAAATCAAAAACGGCAGCGAATGAGATCGCACATTTCATCTTGCCGTGCCCGTTCGCCCGGTTGGATCAGACGATCGCAAAACAATGCGGCATCGATCCGGCGAAAGTGCACGACAATCTCGCGGCCAACGTTGGTGACAGCGGCGCCGGCCACGCACTTCTGATGTTGGTGCACGCGCTCGAACAGGCGAAGCCGGGAGAGAAGATCCTCGTGGTCCAGTTCGCCCAAGGCGCCGACGCACTCCTCTTCGAGGCGACACCGGCGCTGCGCGAACTCTCCAAGCGCAATGGTGTGAGCGGCTCGCTCGCGCGGCGCAAGGAAGAGACCAATTACATGAAGTTTCTTGGCTTCAACGGGTTGATTGAACTCGAGAAGGGCATGCGCGCCGAGGTCGACAAGCGTACGGCACTGACCGTGCTCTATCGCAAGAGCGATATGCTGCTGAGCCTGACGGGCGGAAAATGCCGGGTCTGCGGCACTGCGCAATATCCCAAGAGCCGCGTCTGCGTGAATCCGAACTGCAAGGCGGTCGACAGCCAGGACGACTACGGTTTCGCAGAGCGGCCGGGTACGGTGCTCTCGTGGTCGGCCGATTTTCTGACTTACTCAATGGATCCGCCGAACCACTACGGGATGATCACTTTCGCGGACGGCGGGCGGCTGATGGCCGACATAACCGACGTCGAGCAGGGCCAGATCGATACCGGTTCCAAGGTCCGCATGGCATTTCGAATCAAGGACTTCGATCCAAAGCGCGGCTTTGTGCGTTATTTCTGGAAAGCCGTTCCGGTCTGATAGAATTGCGCCAGCCAATCTGGGGAGCCTGCCGATGCCCTACGTCGAAAATCGCGTCGTCCATGACGCCGATTCCCATCTCATGGAGATGCCCGACAGCCTGGATGCCTATTTCGATCCGAAGTTTCGCGCGGCCTATGACGCTCTTCCCAAACTCCAGAAGAATCCGCGCGATGCCGGTTGGGTGAAGAAGGCGCGTGCCCTGCACGAGGATCCAGATTTTCGTTCCGGCGCGGACAGCAATGTGCTTCTGCGCAAGAACTACGAAGCACACGGCTCCTTCCGCCGCGAGGATCGTCCGCGCACGCTCGACAATCTCGGTTTCGCGAGCCAGTTGATTTTTACGACCTGGTGTCTGGGCAATTTCGGCCTCGACGAGAGCGGGCCCGTCGAACTCGCTTATGCTGCGGCCCAGGCGCACAACCGCATGATGGTCGATTTCTGCTCGGTCGATCGCAGGTTCCTGGGTACCGGCTATGTTCCGCTCGTCGATTTCGAATTGGCCAAAAAGGCAGCGCGCGAGGCCATCGACCTCGGCTGCAAGGCGTTGTTGATCGCGTCCAAGCCGTGCGGCCACGCGCAAAGCCATGTCGCGCACGATCCGATCTGGGCGATGGCTGAGGAGGCGGGCCTGCCGATCGTCTTTCACGTCGGGGGCGAAGAGAAACTGCGGCCCGACTATTTCGAGAATGGTCTACCGCGGGTAAAGGATTTTCACGGCGGCGAAGAGAACTTCACCTCGGTCAGCTATATGCCGATCCCGCATTCGGTCGAGCTTACGCTGGCGGGGCTTATTTTCGACGGCGTGCTCGACCGTTTCCCGAAGCTCAAATTCGGCGCCATCGAACTTGGCGCGTCTTGGGTCCCGGGTTGGATGCGGAACATGGACTCGGCCGCGATGGCGTTCATCAAAAACGAAGAGCGGCTGCAAAAGCTTTCCATGAAGCCGTCGGAATTCGTCCGCCGCCAGGTTCGCGTCACGCCCTATCCACACGAGGACGCGGGTTGGATCATTCGCAACAGCGCCGACGAGGTGTGCCTTTTCTCATCTGATTTTCCCCATGTCGAAGGCGGCCGCAATCCGCTCAAGCGGTTCGGCGAATCGCTCCAAGGATGTACTCAGAACCAGGTCGACCGTTTCTATTGCGAGAACTTTATCGACCTGATGGGGGAGGGTCTGGCGAAGGATTTACGCCGGCCAAAACATCTGGTCGCAGCCTGAAGGAGCGAACTTATCCAACACCGCCAGAATGGCGCTATAGTGTGTGACCTGAGTGATTGCGGTGAGATTGAACAACTAAGTCGCAAAACTTGAAAACAGTACGTTGTGGATCGTCGGGCGTGGATGCCCTTCATCTAGTGGCGAGAAGAGGAAGCAAGGACATGGCAAGCGGCATCAAGGACAAGGTAGCGATTCTCGGCATGGGCTGCTCGAAGTTCGGCGAGCGCTGGGAATCAGGCGCCGAGGAACTCATGGTCGAGGCCTATCTCGAGGCCCTGCAGGATGCGGGCGTCGAGACGAGCCAGATCCAGGCAGCCTGGTTCGGAACGGCCATCGAGGAACAGCATGTCGGCAAAGGCGGCACACCTCTTTCGGTCGCATTACGGCTACCCAACATCCCGGTCACCCGAGTCGAAAACTTTTGTGCGTCCGGCTCCGAGGCTTTTCGCGGCGCCGTCTATGCCGTCGCAGCGGGCGCGTGCGACATCGCGCTGGCACTGGGCGTCGAGAAGCTCAAGGACACCGGCTATGGCGGCCTGCCGCAACGCGAAGGCGCGACGCTGGCGCCACTCTGGTCGGCCAATGGATCAGCACCCGGTAATTTCGCGCAGCTTGCCTCGGCTTATCGCGCGAAGCACGGCGTTACGAAAGAGGATTTGAAGCGTGCCATCGCGCATGTCTCCGTGAAGAGCCATGCCAATGGCGCCAAGAATCCCAAGGCCCACCTGCAAAAACCCATCACCGAGGAACAGTGCCTGAATGCGCCCATGATCGCGGAGCCACTCGGCCTCTTCGATTGTTGCGGCGTGTCGGATGGCGCGGCTTGCGCAATCGTCACGACGCCCGAAATCGCCCGCGCGATGGGCAAGAAGAACGCGATCACCGTGAAGGCCTTGCAACTCTCTCTGTCGAACGGTCTGGAGAGCCAGCACAATTCGTGGGACGGCAGTTACTTCCATACTGCCCGTATTGCCGCCAAGCGCGCTTATGACGAAGCAGGCATTCGCGATCCGCGCGACGAAATTTCGATGATGGAAGTGCATGACTGCTTCTCGATCACCGAGCTCGTCACCATGGAAGACCTGCACATCTCCAAGGAAGGCGAGGCGTGGAAGGATGTCATGAACGGCTTCTACGACGCCGATGGGCAGGTTCCGTGCCAGATCGATGGCGGTCTAAAATGCTTCGGCCATCCCATCGGCGCGTCAGGCCTTCGCATGCTCTATGAAATGTATCTGCAGCTCCAGGGTCGTGCCGGCGCGCGTCAATTGAAGAATCCGAAGATCGGAATGACGCACAATCTCGGCGGCGCCCCGGCGATGAATGTCTGCTCGGTCGCGATCATTGGGGCACAGGGCGCCTGAACCATCCGACGACGACAGGCTACAGAACACGGCGAACATGAGATGACGTCAGACCAGGTCCATCCGGTTATCCTTTCGGGTGGCAGCGGTACCAGGCTTTGGCCCATGTCTCGCGCCGCAATGCCGAAGCAACTGCTTGCCCTGCACGGCACCAACACCATGATCCAGGACACGGTGCTGCGCGCGAATGTTCCTGGGGCGACGCCGCCCATTCTCTTGTGCAGCGATAGTCACCGTTTTCTGGTGGCGGAGCAGATTCAGGCTATCGGCGTCACGCCGAACGCCATCGTGCTCGAACCCGTGGGACGGAATACCGCGCCCGCGGCGACGGTTGCAGCGCTGCTCGTGGCCGAACGCGATCCCAACGCCATCGTATTGCTCCTCCCGTCCGATCACGTCGTGATCGACGAAGCCGCCTTCCGCTCGGCTATCGCGCGTGCCGCAACGGCTGCGCGGCAAGGGTACATCGTCACCTTTGGTATTAAGCCGAGCAGTCCTGAAGTGGGATTTGGCTATATTCAACGCGGCGCAAAACTTCTCGGGGCGGAGGGTGTCCACGCCGTCAAGCGCTTCGCCGAAAAGCCAGATCGTACAACGGCAGAAAAGTACATCGCAGCCGGCGACTATGTCTGGAACAGCGGCATGTTCGTCTTTCGCGCCGACACTCTTCTTGCAGAAATGGCGCGCCATGAAGCGGGTGTCGTCGACGCCTGCCGGGCGGCACTCGCGGCTGCGAAACGCGATCTTGACTTCATCCGGCTTGATGGAGAGGCGTTCGCGAAGGCCAAAAGCATTTCTCTCGACTATGCCGTCATGGAGAGGACCGAGAAGGCGGCCGTCGTCCCTTGCGACATTGGTTGGAGCGATGTCGGCGCGTGGTCCTCGCTATGGTCTTTGCAAGAGCGGGACGCAGCGGGCAATGCGCTCCAAGGGGACGTATTGATCCACGATTCGCAAGACAATTTCGTGCGCAGCGAGAAAGCCGTGACAGCTCTGGTTGGCGTGCGAGACCTTGTGGTGGTCGTCACCGAAGATGCTGTGCTGGTTGCGGAAAGAAATCGGGCCCAGGACGTCAAAGCGATCGTGAACCAGCTTGCGGCATCGGGCCGGGCGGAACTATCCGAGCATAAGATCGTTTTTCGCCCGTGGGGCAGCTATCAGGGTATCGACGCCGGTGACGGTTATCAGGTCAAGCACATCATGGTGAAGCCGGGCGGACGTCTCTCGCTGCAAAGCCACACCAAGCGTGCGGAACATTGGGTGGTCGTGCAGGGCACCGCCCAGGTGACTTGCGATGACAAGGTGTTCTTGCTCAAGGAAAACCAGTCCACTTATATCCCCGTCGGCGCGCGGCACCGTCTGGAAAACACCAGCAAGGAGCCGCTTCGCCTCATAGAGGTCCAATCCGGTTCCTATCTGGGCGAAGATGACATCGTGCGCTACGACGATGCCTATGGCAGGGCGGGCGAAGTCCCGGCGGTGAAGTCGCCTTGACATCCATCTCGACTACCAACGGGCTTCGACCGATCAAAACCGTTATTGCCTTTGCGCACCAGTATGAGCGACACCTGTCGGCCATATCGATGGCGGGCGGCTACATCTTCGACAGCTTCGCGTTTGGCCGGGTCGATCACATCTCGACCCACATCGTTTTCGTCGCTTATCTCGCTGTCGCCGGAGGCGCCATCGCACTGTCGCATCGTTTGGAGTCGCGCCCGGTCGAAAGGCAGCCAAGCCAGCGCGTGCGCACTATTTTGTCCGCGGCCACGCAGTTCGCACTCGGTTGTCTCTTGAGCGGCTTCTGCGTGTTCTACCTGCGCAGTGCATCGCTGTGGAGTTCGTGGCCTTATCTTCTGCTGCTGGCCGGCATCTTCGTCGGCAACGAATTCTTCAAGGCCTATACGACACGCTTCACCCTTGCCTTGCTGCTCTATTTTTTCGCGCTGTTCTCCTACGCAATCCTGATGGTTCCGGTTCTGATCGCGATGCTCGGCACCATTCCGTTTCTGATCAGCGGCGCGGTCGCTCTCGCGGTTTTCTGGCTATATACGGACATCCTGTCCAGGCTCGGTCGCGAGCGCTTCCGCCAAGTGCGTGTGCGCATCCTGGCCGGCACGCTGGCGATTTTCGCAGTGATGAACCTCTGCTATTTCGCCAAGATTCTTCCGCCGCTGCCGCTCGCTCTCGCAGACGCGGGCGTCTACCACTCGGTAAAGAAAGTTGGGAGCGTCTACCAAGCGGTGGAAGAGACACAGTCCTGGGCGTCCTATTTGGGTGTCCAGCCGATCGAGCATCTCGCGCCGGGCGATAAGCTTTATCTCTACAGTTCGGTCTTCGCGCCGGCCCGGGTCTCAACTCAGATCGTTCATCGCTGGGAGTGGTATGACCCAGCCGCCAAGCAGTGGCAGCCTCAGTCGCGGGTTTCGTTTTCCATAAATGGCGGTCGGGATGGCGGCTATCGCGTCTACTCTGTAAAGAGCAGGCCCAAGGCCGGCGATTGGCGGGTCAACATCGCGACTGGAGACGGGCGGCAATTGGGCCGCGTCCGCTTCGCGGTTGCGGTTGAGGCACCGCCAGGAGCGCTTGTGCCGCGGACTTTGAACTGATCCGGCGCCTTGCATCTCGGTGCCGGCAAGCCTATTTCACACTAGACTTTCGGGGTCTGCTAATTTGTCCACAAAATCCAATGTTGTTTCGCACCTAAAACGCCTCGAGGCCGAGAGCATCCACATCATGCGAGAGGTGGCGGCCGAGTTCGCCAACCCCGTGATGCTCTATTCCATCGGCAAAGATTCGTCGGTGATGCTCCATCTTGCGCTGAAGGCATTCTATCCCGCGAAGCCGCCATTCCCGCTTCTGCATGTCGACACGACGTGGAAGTTCCGCGAGATGATCCAGTTTCGCGACGAAACCGCCAAACGACTTGGGCTCAAGCTCCTCGTCCACGTCAACGAAGACGGGATCGCCCGCGGCATCAACCCGTTCGACTCAGGCTCGGCCTTGCATACGCAGGTGATGAAGACCGAGTCGTTAAAGCAGGCGCTCGACAAGTATGGTTTCGATGCTGCATTCGGCGGCGCGCGGCGCGACGAGGAAAAATCCCGCGCCAAGGAGCGGATCTTCTCGTTCCGTACCGCGACACATGCCTGGGATCCCAAGAACCAGCGGCCGGAACTCTGGCGCGTCTACAACACCCGCATCAACAAGGGCGAGTCCATCCGCGTCTTTCCGCTCTCCAACTGGACCGAGCTCGACATTTGGCAGTACATCCTCGCGGAAAAGATTCCGATCGTGCCGCTCTACTTCGCAAAACGCCGTCCGGTGGTGGAACGCGACGGCACTCTGGTCATGCGCGACGACGAGCGTATGAAGCTGCTTCCTGGCGAGACGCTCGAGGACCGGCTTGTTCGCTTTCGCACGTTGGGTTGTTATCCATTGACCGGTGCCATCGAATCCGATGCTGACACGCTTGAAGGCATCGTCACCGAAATGTTCACCGCACGCACGTCGGAGCGGCAGGGCCGCCTGATCGACAGCGACGAGAAATCGTCGATGGAGAAGAAAAAGAAGGAAGGCTACTTCTGATGGCTTCCGCCGAACAGCGAACGGGAGCCTCCGAGCTCAGTGCCTTTCTTGCCGCGCAGGAGAAGAAATCCCTGCTGCGGTTTCTGACCTGCGGCAGCGTGGACGACGGCAAGTCCACGTTGATTGGCAGACTGCTCTATGACTCCAAACTCCTGTTCGAAGATCACCTCTCTGCGTTGGAGAAGGATTCGCGCAAGTTCGGCACCACCGGCGGCGATATCGATTTTGCCTTGCTGGTCGACGGCCTCGAGGCCGAACGCGAGCAGGGGATTACGATCGACGTCGCCTATCGCTTCTTTGCCACCGAAAAGCGCAAATTCATCGTCGCAGACACGCCTGGCCACGAACAATATACGCGCAACATGGCGACCGGCGCCTCGAACTCAGATCTCGCTGTCATCCTGGTCGACGCGCGCAAAGGTGTTCTGACGCAAACGCGCCGCCACGCTTACATCGCGTCGCTGCTGGGCATCCGCCACGTGGTCCTCGCGGTCAACAAGATCGATCTGGTCGGTTATTCACAAGAGACGTTCGATGCGATCGTTCAGGACTTTGCCGCTTTCTCGCAGCGGCTCGGATTTTCCAGCGTCGAGCCGATTCCGATCTCGGCACGGTTTGGCGACAATGTGATCGCCTCGAGCGAGCATACCTCGTGGCACAAGGGACCGTCGCTGCTCGGCTATCTTGAGAGTGTCGATGTCGACACCGATGTCGTCGGCAAGCCGTTTCGCTTTCCTGTCCAGTGGGTCAACCGGCCCAATCTCGACTTCCGCGGTTTTTCAGGAACCGTAGTCGGTGGGCGCATCACGAAGGGCGCAGCCATCGCGGTCGCCAAGTCCGGGCGCAAGAGCGCGGTCAAGCGCATTGTCACCATGGACGGCGATCTCGATGAGGCGGTCGCCGGCATGGCCGTCACGCTCGTCTTGGCAGACGAAGTCGACATTTCGCGCGGCGACATTCTCGCATCGCCGGAAGATCGGCCGGACGTCTCCGAACAATTCGCCGCGCATCTGCTTTGGATGGCGGAAGATGAGCTTCTGCCTGGCCGGCAATATCTCATGAAACTCGGAACGGCGACCGTGCCGGTCCAAATCACGGCACTCAAGCACAAGGTCGACGTCAATTCGCTCGATCAACTTGCCGCGAAAACTCTGCATCTCAACGAGGTTGGCTACGCCAATTTCGCCACATCGCACCCGATCGCGTTCGATGCCTATCACAACAACCGAGACACCGGCGGCTTCATCCTGATCGATCGTTTCACCAACACGACGGTCGGCGCCGGAATGATCGACTTCAGCCTGAGACGCGCGACCAATGTGCATTGGCAGGCGCTCGACGTCGGCAAGCAGTCGCGTGCCGGCCAGAAGGGGCAAAGGCCCGTTGTGCTCTGGTTCACCGGACTATCGGGATCGGGCAAATCCACCATCGCGAATCTTGTCGAGCGCGCGCTCTTTGCCGAGGGCAGGCATACCTACTTGCTTGACGGCGACAATGTTCGCCACGGGCTCAATCGCGATCTCGGCTTCACCGACGTTGATCGCGTGGAAAACATCCGCCGTGTCGGTGAGGCCGCGAAGCTGTTCGTGGATGCCGGACTGATCGTGCTCGTATCCTTCATCTCGCCCTTCCGCTCGGAGCGGCGCATGGCGCGCGAACTGATGGGCGAGGGCGAATTCATCGAAGTCTATGTCGATACGCCGCTCGAAGTGTGCATGGAACGTGACCCGAAGGGGCTATATCGCAAGGCAAAGTCCGGCGAGATCAAGAACTTCACCGGAATCGACAGTCCGTACGAACCGCCCGAACTTGCTGAGCTCAGAGTCGACACGACCACAGCTCAGCCGGCGGATCTCGCCGCCCAAATCGTGCTTCATCTGCGCGACAAGGGTTATATCGGCTAGCTTGAAGGTATTGCGGTCGCACGACCGACACTGACGTAGGTGAACCCGGCCGCCGCCATTTGGTTCGGTCGGTAGATGTTGCGCAAATCGATCATCAGAGGCGTCTTCAATAGTGATTTCATGCGTGCGGTGTCGAGCGCGCGAAACTCGTTCCACTCCGTCAGAATGACGACACCGTCGGCACCCTTCAGCGCTTGGTAAGCGTCGCGGCAAAGCTCAACATTCAGCAGCTTGCGCGCTTCCTTGGCCCCTTCCGGATCGAAGGCACGGATTTTGGCGCCCTTTGTCTGCAGAAACGGCACGATCACGAGGCTCGGCGCATCGCGCATGTCGTCCGTGTTGGGCTTGAACGTCAGACCTAGAATAGCAATGGTTTTGCCTTTCACACCGCCGAATGCCTTCTCGATCTTCTCCGCCATTGCCAGCTTGCGTGCATCGTTCACGGCCACGACCGCTTCGACGATCCGTGTCGGCGCTCCAAGGTCTTGTGCCGTCTTGCGCAGTGCCAGCGTATCCTTGGGAAAGCAGGAGCCACCGAAGCCCGGTCCGGCGTGCAGGAACTTTCCGCCGATGCGTCCGTCCAATCCGATGCCGCGCGAGACGTCCTGCACATCGGCGCCGACTTTTTCGCAAACGTCGGCCATCTCGTTGATGAAGGTGATCTTGGTGGCGAGAAAGGCGTTCGCGGCATACTTGATCAGTTCCGAACTCTCGCGGCTGGTGAATAGAATTGGCGTCTCGTGCAGGTAGAGCGGCCGATAGACCTCGCGCATGATTTCACGCGCGCGCTCCGTGTCACAGCCGACCACGACACGATCGGGGCGGCGAAAATCATCGATCGCGGAGCCTTCGCGCAAAAACTCGGGATTGGACGCCATGTCGAATTCTAGATCCGGCCGCAACTTGCGGATAATCTTCTCGACTTCGCGGCTGGTGCCGACCGGAACGGTGGATTTGGTGACGATGACGGCATAGCCCGTTAGAGCGCCAGCGATTTCCTCGGCCGCGGCGTAGACATAAGAGAGATCGGCGTGACCGTCGCCACGCCGACTTGGCGTGCCGACCGCGATGAACACGGCATCGGCTCCGCGTACCGCGTGTTTAATGTCGGTTTCGAACGTGAGTCTGCCGGCCTTGATATTGGTAGCGACGACTTCGTCCAGGCGTGGTTCATAGATCGGAATCGTTCCCGTCCTAAGAGTCGCAACCTTCTCTGCTTCTTTGTCGACGCAGACCACGCTGTGCCCGAACTCGGACAGGCAGGCGCCCGACACCAGCCCCACATACCCCGTCCCGATCATCGCAATGCGCATGCTTTAACCTTTGTTCGAGGGTGCCGACGAGCGTGACCCGGTCGCGTTACCGCTCCGTGAATGTCTCGAAAATTAGACTGATTTCCGACTCGAACGCACCCTTTCTCACACTCGAAGCTTAATTTTGCGCAGTGTCCGCCAGTAAGCGCCGCAGGCCTGAATAGCTCGGCTGGTCGATGGCGACCTTGTCGCGAGTCGTCAGCGTCAGGTGTTCGGCGAGGCCAGGCGAGTCGAGACTGATGACGCCGTCGCGGATCCGGCGACACAATTCGCGATTGAGTTCGATCAAAGAACCATCCTGGTTCAGGAGAGCCTTCAGACGCTTCTGTTCGGCCACCGCAGACGGGCCGCCGGTTTCGAGTTCACGCTTGACGATGCTGAGGGCATTGGCCGCGACCCGGGCGTGAAACGCCGTGTGACCCTTGAGCTCGGGCATTGCGCGTTGCTCGATGAAGTCGCGCACCGCGGTAACAAGTTCCAGCATGGAGGGTTGATCCATCATGCCTAGATCTTTCCTCTGACGATCAGATTGATGAGATCGACTTCGGTTTCCGACGAGCGGCGCCCGATTGCGGCGCGCTCGACGGAGTTGTCGCGCACGAAGCCCTGATACATGCCCATGCACATCACGCCCCATTTGAGTGAACCGTAGACGATCCAGGTACGCGCTTCATCTTCGCTAATATGGCCACCGCCGGCGGCTTCATAGCCGGCGAGGAGATCGGGCAGATCGCCGAAGCCGCCGACCACTTTCTCCTGCATGCCGAAGCGCCAGGAGTTGGTGCAGATCCAGCCAAGGTCCTCGAGCGGATCGCCGATGTGAACCAACTCCCAATCGAGCGCCGCTTCGACTCCGTCGGGCGAAATGAGGAGGTTGCCGTGGCGAAAGTCGCCATGAACGAACGTCTGGCGCTTGGCGCTCGCCATGCGCGGCTCGAGCCACTTGAACGCCATTTCGAACACGGGATGCGGATAGTCGTACGTGTCATAGATAGTGCGGTAGCGATTCAGTTGCGCCCGTCCATCGACAACCTGCAGCAATTTGCGCAGCTCGGCCGTCAGCGTCACGGCGTGGATGCGCGCCGCAATCTCGCCGCACTGGCGCGCGAGGTGCGGGCGTATCGCGTCGAATTCCTTGTCGCGCAGAACCTTTCGCGCGATGGATTCGCCGGGCAGCCGCTCCATCACGTAACCTTGTCCAACGCCGTCGCGCTCCTTCAGGACGTAACGCACGTGGGGCGCTCTCACGCCGGCGGCGCGCGAGGCCTCGATGGCAATGGCCTCGGTTTCGAGCGGAACCGAAGAGGAAGTGTCGCTTGTGATGCGCGGCTGCCCGCCTGGCGAACGCCGCAGGATGAGAGGAACGACGCCGTCCTTGCAGATGGCATCGAATGACCAGGTTTCCTGGCTGGCCCCGCCGGAAAGCCGCGAGAGCTCGTCCAACTTCAAGAGCCCCGGAAAGACCGGCCGCAGGGCGTGTTCGAGAGCGGGGGCAAATTCTGCGTTCATGAACGAGTAGACCAGTCTGGCGTCAAAGGTTGTCGCGGCGGAAAGCGGGTTAATCCTCGGTATCTCAGCACAGGAGGCCCTCATGGGCAAAGACAAGGAGCGGCGGGCTAACCGGCCCTGAGGTAGCGCACCGCCTCGTCGCGGCCGAACAGATACAAAAGAGTGCGCAAGGCTTCGCCGCGGGTGGACTGAAGCTCGGGGTCACATTGCAAAACGAGCTGCGCATCGTCACGCGCCACAGCCAGCAAATCGGAGTGCGCCGTTAGATCAGCCAGCCGAAAGAGCGGCATGCCGCTCTGGCGTGTCCCGAGCAGTTCGCCCGCGCCGCGCAGGCGCAAATCTTCCTCCGCGATCACAAAGCCGTCGTCGGTTTCGCGCATCATCTTCAATCTCGCCTTGGCGGTCTCGCCCAACGGACCTTGGTAGAGAAGCAGGCAACTTGATTTTCCCTGGCCACGGCCAACGCGCCCACGCAACTGATGCAGCTGCGCGAGACCGAAACGTTCGGCATGTTCCACCACCATGATCGTGGCCTCGGGAACGTCGACGCCCACCTCGATCACCGTCGTGGCGACGAGGATGGAGGTTTCCCCGTTCTTGAATTTCGCCATCGCTGCGTCGCGTTCAGGACCCTTCATCCTGCCGTGCACCAATCCAACCTTGGAGCCGAGAGAACGCTTCAGCATGGCGGCGCGCTCTTCGGCGGCGGCGAGATCGATCTTTTCGGACTCTTCTACAAGTGGACACACCCAATAGGCGCGGGCGCCGCGCGCGATCGCCTTGCGCAGATGTTCCATGACTTCGTCCAACCGCTCGACCGACAGCGTGCGCGTATCGATCGGCTTGCGGCCCGGCGGCCTGCCGGTCAGGCGCGAGACATCCATGTCGCCATAGGCCGTCAGCGCCAGCGTGCGCGGAATGGGTGTCGCCGTCATCACCAATACATCTGCCGGTCGCCCGCCCTTGCCCTGCAATTGCATGCGCTGGTGCACCCCGAAACGGTGCTGTTCATCGACGACCGCCAAGCCGAGGTCGGCGAACGCAACGTCCTCTGAGAAGAGAGCGTGGGTCCCGACCAGAATGTCGATGTCGCCGCTGGCAAGTGCAGCGAGCGTTTGCTCGCGACCCGATCGTTCGCGCCCCGTGAGAAGCGCCATGCGGACTCCAGTCGCCTTTGCGAGCGGGTCCAGCGCCACCATGTGCTGGCGCGAGAGAATGTCGGTCGGCGCCATCAGCGCGCCTTGCGTGCCGGCCTCGACCGCGCCGAGTAGCGCCAGGAAGGCGATAATCGTTTTTCCAGCTCCCACATCGCCCTGTAATAGCCGCACCATGCGTTGCGCCGCCGCCATGTCGGCCTCGATTTCTCCGATGACCTGGAGCTGCGCATCCGTCAGCGCGAAGGGCAATGCAGCGATCGCCTTTGCTTTCAATCGGCCGTCGCCCTTCAGACTGCGGCCCTTCTTGGCGCTACGCATCTGACGGCGGATGAGCAGCAGCGCCAGTTGATTGGCAAGCAATTCGTCATAGGCCAGGCGTCTGCGCTCCGATGTATCTGGCGAGAGATCGCTTCCGTTTATTGGCGCGTGCGCTGCATGCAGTGCGACGTCGAACGGTTTCCAGTTCTGGCTTCTGACGAATGCCGGATCATCCCATTCCGGCAGAGCAGGCACCTTGGCCACCGCCCCTCGCACCGCCTTCAGAAGCGGCTTTGCAGGCAAACCTTCCGTCAACGCATAGATAGGTTCGTGCAGAGGCATTTCGCCGAGTTCGTCCGAGGCCAACACATGATCGGGGTGCGGCATCTGCAGCTTGTCCTTGTAGCGCTCAATCTTGCCGCTGACGAGGCGCGTCGAACCGACCGGCAGTGTCCGGTTCAGATAATCCGCATGGGCGTGGAAATAGATCAGCTCGATGATGGCGGTGTCGTCAGAACACCGAATACGATAAGGCTGGCGCCGGTCGCGCGGCGCGACGTGGTCGAGCACCGTGACGGTCACCGTCGCGATGCGCCCTTCTTCCGCAGCGCTCAACTTTGGCCGATAGGAACGATCGATCAGCCCGACCGGCAGATCGAAGATCAGATCGACGATCCTTGGCCCCGCGACGCGCGCAATCAGCTTCTCGAGCTTGGGGCCGACGCCACCAAGCGTGCGCGTTTCAGCGAACAAGGGAAACAGAATCGAAGGACGCATCGAGGTGAAAGAATATGGGCCGGGGAGGTTGTTCTCAACGGAGCTAAAGCGCTATATCCGGCGCATGGAAAGTGAGCAAAACGGTGGCTCTTCGGAGGCCCGCCGCAAACGGCTATTGTTCCGAGCCCAACGCCGCGGCTTCAAGGAGGTCGATCTCATCTTCGGCACCTTCGCCGCGGCCGAGATCTTGCAGCTGTCCGAAGCCGAACTCGACCAGTTCGAGGCACTGCTCGCAGCACCCGACCAGGAGGTCTATGCCTGGCTTCGGGATGCGGCACCCGTTCCTCAAGCCTTCAATACACCTGTGTTCGCCCGCCTGAAGACGCTCTGCCAGCGACGGAATCCGCAATGGAGCGCCTAGACTATATCGCGCGCCAGTCCGGCCGCTTCGCGGTCACCGGCGCGCCGGCCGGCTACGACGCGTTTCTTGCAGCCGAGGCAGCGTTGCGCCTCGACGGCCTCGTCGCGTTCGTTGCTTCCGACGATGTCCACGCCGCGGGAGTCATCGAGGCGATTTCCTTCTTTGCTCCGAGCTTATCTGTTCTCTCCTTTCCGGCCTGGGATTGCCTGCCCTATGACCGCGTCTCGCCGAAGCCCGACATCGAAAGCGAACGCCTGGCGACACTTGCAGTGCTCGCTCGGCGCAAGTCCGATTCCGGACCGGCTGTCGTTGTCACCACTGTCAATGCGCTCCTGCAACGTGTGCCGCCACGCGACTGGATCGCGCGCGCGAGTTTTGCCGCGCGCGCCGGCGAGGACATCGACCGTGACGCGCTCGTGACTTTTCTCTCGGGTAACGGTTACGTCCGCGCCAGTACCGTGCGTGAGCCTGGCGACTTTGCGCTGCGCGGCGGCATTGTCGATCTCTGGCCGCCAGGCATCGCGCAGCCGCTGCGGCTCGATTTCTTCGGCTCGACGCTCGACGCCATCCGCCGCTTCGATGCCGAGACACAGCTCTCCTCGGATCAGATCGATGAAATCGATCTCCTTCCCGCCAGTGAAGTGCCTCTCGATCCGAAGTCGATCAGCCGCTTTCGCTCCGGCTATGTCGCCGAGTTCGGCCCCGCCCATGACGATGACCCGCTCTACGAGTCGGTGAGCGCCGGCCGCAAGCAGCAGGGCATGGAACATTGGCTGCCGCTGTTCCACGAGAAGCTCGACACCTTGTTCGAATTTCTGCCGCGAGTGCTTTTCCTGCTCGGCCATCAGAGCGAAGAGACCAAGGCGGCGCGACTCGAACTCGTGTGCGACTATTTCGAAACGCGCGAGCAGTTCCGGCAACAGCGCCACGACGCGGAAAAGAACGTCATCAAGGCGCCGCCCTACAAGCCGCTGAAACCGCAGCGGCTCTATCTCGACGATGCCGAATGGGTTGCCGGGCTGGCACGTCACAATGTGCGCGATCTGTCGCCCTTTCAGGCACCGGAGTCGCTGAAGTCTGTCGATGCCGGCGGCAAGGTGGGCCGCGACTTCCAGCCCGAACGCGCGACCGGAAGAGTCAATGTCTTCCAGTCGGCGGCCGACCATATTCGCGCACTCCAGTCCGCCGGAAAGAGTGTAGTCGTCGCTTCGTGGAGCGGCGGCTCGTCCGAGCGCATGGGCGGCGTTCTCTCCGATCATGGCCTTCCCGCCATTCGCAGCGTCGCCAACTGGCCCGAAGCCGCGAAGCTGCACGAGACCGCCGTCGGCATCGCGGTGCTCGGGCTCGAGAAAGGCTTCGAGGCGCCAGGCTTCGCCGTTGTTTCCGAGCAGGACATTCTCGGCGACCGCATGGTGCGGGCGGCGGCACGTTCGCGCCGGGCGCAGAATTTTCTCTCCGAAGCCTCCAGTCTCGCGCCCGGCGATCTTGTTACCCATATCGAGCATGGCGTCGGCCGTTACATGGGGCTTCAGACGATCGATGCGCTTGGCGCGCCGCATGATTGCCTCGAAATCCAATATGACGGCGGCAAACTCTTCCTTCCTGTCGAGAATATCGAACTTCTGACGCGTTACGGCGCTGACGAGAGCAACGCGCAACTGGACCGGCTCGGCGGAGTCGGCTGGCAGCAGCGCAAAGCGCGGATGAAGGAGCGCGTACGCGAGATCGCCGCCGAACTGATCCGCATCGCGGCCGCGCGCGAACTCCGTTCGTTGCCGCCGGTCGATCCGCCGCAGGGCGTGTACGACGAGTTCTGCGCCCGCTTTCCGTACCAGGAAACCGAGGACCAGGAGAAAGCCATCGCAGATGCGATGGAGGATCTGGCGCGTGGCCGGCCGATGGATCGTCTCATCTGCGGCGATGTCGGCTTCGGCAAGACCGAGGTCGCCTTGCGCGCCGCCTTCGTCGCCGCCATGAGCGGGCAACAGGTCGCCGTCATCGTGCCGACGACGCTGCTCGCGCGCCAGCATTTCCGCAACTTCTGCGAACGCTTCGCCGGCTTTCCGCTCAAGGTGCGCCAACTCTCGCGCTTCGTCGACACCAAGGAGGCCGCGGTGACACGCGCGGAGCTCGCCGAAGGCAGAATCGACATCGTCATCGGAACCCATGCATTGCTCGCCAAATCCATACACTTCAAGAATCTTGGTCTCCTCATCGTCGACGAGGAGCAGCATTTCGGCGTCACGCACAAGGAACAGCTCAAGGCGCTGAAAGCCGACGTCCATGTCCTAACCCTCACCGCAACGCCCATTCCGCGCACGTTGCAACTCGCGCTTTCCGGCGTGCGCGATCTCTCGCTGATCACGACACCGCCCATCGACCGGCTCGCGGTGCGCACCTTCGTCACGCCGTTCGATCCTCTCGTCGTACGCGAAGCACTCCTGCGCGAGCATTATCGCGGCGGCCAGAGCTTCTACGTCGCGCCGCGCATCGCCGACCTGCGCGAGGCCGAAGAGTTCCTCAAGATCACCGTTCCCGAGATCAAGCCCGCCGTCGCCCACGGCCAAATGGCGTCGAGCGTGCTCGAAGAGGTCATGACCGCCTTCTACGAGCGCAAGATCGACGTTCTCGTTTCCACCAATATCGTCGAGAGCGGTCTCGACATTCCGACCGCGAACACGATGATCGTGCATCGCGCCGACATGTTCGGACTATCCCAGCTCTATCAATTGCGCGGTCGCATCGGCCGCGCCAAGCAGCGCGCCTATGCCTATCTGACGACACCGCCCGACCGCAAACTGAACGACACCGCGACGCGCCGGCTCGAAGTACTGCAGTCGCTCGACCAGCTCGGCGCCGGATTTTCCGTCGCCAGCCACGACATGGACATTCGCGGCGCCGGCAACCTGCTCGGTGAGGAACAGTCCGGCCATGTCCGCGAAGTCGGCATCGAGCTCTACCAGGAGATGCTCGAGGATGCGGTCGCGCAGCTGCGGCTCGGCGAGGACGCGAAGGAAATCGCGGACCAATGGTCGCCCGCCATCAATATCGGCGCGGCCGTTCTCATTCCCGAAACCTATGTCGCCGATCTCAATGTCCGCATGTCGCTCTATCGCCGGTTGGCGGCCATCGAGTCGCGCGAGGACATCGACCGTTTCGCCGCCGAGCTGATCGACCGCTTCGGGCCGCTGCCCGAGGAGGTCAAACAGCTTCTCGAGATCGTCGCCATCAAGCAGCTTTGCCGCGTGGCGCTGGTCGAGAAGATCGACGCCGGTCCCAAAGGTGGCACCATCGCATTCCGCGGCAACCAGTTCCCCAATCCGATGGCGCTCGTCGCATTGATCAACGAACACTCCGGCACCATGAAGGTCAGGCCGGACCAGAAAGTCGTCGTTTCGCGCGACTGGCCGTCACCGGAATCGCGGCTGGACGGGGTCAAGAACCTCATCGGCCAACTCGCCAATCTGGCGGCCAAGGCGGCTTAGTTCCGACGGCTTCGGTGTCATGGCCCGGGGAATCCGGGCCACTCAGTTGACATCCATTCAACTGACGCACGGCTTCACCCGGGCGGCCCACACCAGGTGGGCCGTGACACAAAAGTTTACGCCCCAGGCTCGCGAAAGTACGGCTCGACGGTGCCCTTCAGCTTCACCGTCATGGGATTGCCGTGGCGATCCACGGATTTGCCGGCGACGACGCGCACCCAACCCTCGCTGACGCAATACTCCTCGACATTGTTGCGCTCGACGCCGTTGAAGCGAATGCCGACGCCGCGCTCGAGCAATTCCTCGTTGAAGAACGGGCTCTTCGGGTTGTTGCACAGGCGGTCTGGCGGCGTGTCGCTCATGGTCCCTTCGGCGTTGGCATGAATCTTGATAGACAATTACGCCTTACAATCCAAATTCTCGCGATTTCTAAAAAATATGCAAAACCGGCCGGACGCAATAAGGGCGTTGGTCGGGAAGCGAGTTTTAAAAAGTGAATTGCGCTACGCCTTGCCGGGCGCGGATTCTCCTTTGCTCATTTTCTCGTTCATTTTTTGGGATCAATTCGGTCGCGCGGCGACCAGCGCCGGAACCAAACAGACATACTTATCGGGATATAGCCGATTTGGTGATTTGACCGTGACGGTTCAAGTACGGCCTACATCTTTTACATGGCCACTTAATTACAGATTCTCGCGTTTTCACGATGATCGTCATGGCCGGGCTTGATCCGGCCACCCATCACGCTTCGCGAGCAATATCGACACGCGGACGCGCGTATGAATGGTTGGCCGGCTCGGTGGCCGGCCATGACGAGAGGTGGCTCAGTTGAACGCCATCACCGTTTCGCTGCCCGACTGGATGCGCTCGAGCAGCATCGGCGTCTCGGGCACAAGGCGTTCCATCCAGTATCGCGCGCACATCAGCTTCTCTTTATAGAACTGCGCGTTCGGCGGGTTGGTCGCGAGCTTGGCTAACGCGATCTTCGCCATGCGGCCCCACATCCAGCCGACGACCACGATCCCCATCAGGCGCAGATAGTCGCTGGCGCCGGCGCCGGCATTGTTCGGATTCTGCAGGCCGTTCGCTGCAAGCCACAGCGTGGCGTTCTGCAAATTCTCGAGCCCGCGCTTCACGCCTTTGACGAACGGCGCCATTGCCTCGTCCTTCTCGTTGTCGCTGAGCCAGGTGCTGATCTCGCCGAACAGCGCCAGGGGAGCGGCGCCACCCTTGCGGCCGAGCTTGCGGCCGACCAGGTCCATCGCCTGCACGCCATTGGCGCCTTCGTAGATTAGGTTGATGCGCCCGTCGCGCACGAACTGCTCGACGCCGTTGTCGCGGATATAGCCGTGGCCGCCATAGCACTGCATGGCGAGGTTGGCGGCTTCGAACCCCATGTCGGTACAGAAGGCCTTCAAGACCGGCGTCATCAAATCGGAAAGAACGCCGGCGGTTTCCGCTTCCGGACGCGGCGAGCGCGCGATCGCCATGTTCAACGTCGTCCACATTGCGAGCGCACGCGCGCCTTCGACGAAGGAGCGCGCATGCAACAGCATGCGCTTGACGTCGGGATGCACGATCTCAAGATCCGCCGGCTTGTCGGGCTCGGCTGGTCCGGTCAGGGCGTGGCCGACGCGACGCTCATGCACATATTGATAGCCGTTCTGGTAGGCGATCTCGCCGATGGCGATCCCCTGGATGCCGACGCCGAGCCGCGCACCGTTCATCATGGCGAACATGCCGGCCATGCCCGCGCTGGCGGAGCGCCTCTCGCCCGGTTTCGCCGGTTGAGGTTTCGGTCCCAGGCGCCAGGCGATGGCATTGTCGAAGTTGAGCACGCAGGTCGCCTGCGCCTTGATGCCCATCTTCTTTTCGATGCCGCCGGTCGTCACGCCGTTGCGCGCGCCCATCGTGCCGTCTTCCGAGACCAGGAATTTCGGCACCATGAAGAAGTTCACGGTCGAAAGATCGTCCTGGATCTGTCCGTTCTCGTCGGGGATCTTGGCGATCACCATGTGGATGATGTTGTCGGTCAGATCGTGGTCGCCGCCCGAGATGAAGATCTTCGTGCCGGTCATGCGATAGGTGCCGTCGGGCTGCTCGACCGCACGCGTCTTCATCAGGCGGAGATCGGTGCCGCAGCCGGGCTCGGTCAGGCACATCGTGCCGGTCCATTCGCCGCTGATCATCTTCTTCGCAATGTGTTCGCGCATCCAGGGCGCGCCGGTGGCGGCAAGCGCGGAGTAGGCGGCACCGGTCAGGCCGGGATACATCGCGAAGGACTGATTGGCGCTCATCGCCATCTCGGCGACGGCCATGCTGATCGTCATGGGGAGCCCGGCGCCGCCCAACGCCTCCGGCGCGCTCAGCGCGCCCCAGCCCGCTTCGGAATAGGCCTTGTAGGCCTCCTTGAAACCCTTGGGCGTGCGCACGACGCCGTTTTCATAGTGCGCGCCTTCCTCGTCGCCCGACTGGTTGATCGGGTGCAGCACTTCCTCGCAGAACTTGCCCGCGTTGGTCAGGATGTCCTCGACGAGATCGGGCGAGAGGTCGCCGAATTGCGGCAGGTCGCGCTGCTTGTCGATCTCCAGAAACTCGTTCAAGACAAAGCGGTAATCGTCGAGCGGCGCGCGATAGATCGGCATGTAAGGTCCTGTGCGGGTTCGGCCGATTTGTACGCCGGAACCGGGAGGGGTGTCGATGACAGAGATGTTGGGGTTATCATAACGGCCAATCATGACCGGAAATCGCGCTCTCATCATTTTTGCGATAGCGGCTTTGTCCTACGCAGCAGCGGCGGCGGCGTCACCACACCGCGTCGTCTCGACTTTTCTGTGTACGGATGAATATGTCTTTCGCCTTCTGCCGCGCGCGCGCATCGCGGCTCTGTCGTTCGAGGCGGGCGATCGCCATCCCGTGGTCTCGACCATCGCCGATCACGTCGGCGGCATTGCCCAGATCCATCCGACGACCGAAACGGTGCTCAATCTCCATCCCGATCTCGTCGTCATGTACCAGGGGACGATGCCGAGGCTGCACGAGAATCTTTCGGCTCTCGGTGTTCCGATACTCGATGTGCCGTGGGCGAATTCGATCGCCGATATCCGCAAGACGACTCATTGGCTCGGCGAGAAGCTCGGCGCGCAGGAGCGCGCTGCAGCGCTGCTCGACAGGATGGACGCGAAGCTCGCCGCCGCGCGCCGCTTGGCGGACCAGCCTGCCGTGCGCACGCTTCTCTACGAGCCCAACGGGTATGCCTCGGCCGGCGGCGTGACGGACGAAATGATGATGCTCGCCGGGCTCCTGAACGCAACCCCGAGCCTGCATCCGACTCGCGCCGGCACGGTGCCGGTCGAAACGGTCATTGCGGCTTCGCCCGAACTCTTGATTTTCAGAGGGGAACAAGGCGCGCCGGCTTCACAGGCCGAACTCGTGCAGCATCATCCGGCGTTCGCGACGCTTGCCGGCCGCACCCTCTCAGTCAGGGCGTCGCTAATTCCGCTGGCTTGTCCGGGACCCTGGTCTGCCGATGCGGCACTGACTTTTGTCGATCTGGCGGCGAAGGCGCGTGCGCTTGCGAAGGCGCATGCGCGCAACTAGAACTGCGCACGACGCGACGGACAAGGGAACGCGGCAGAAGCCGCGGCTGCCCCCGCAACTGTAGACGGTGCAATGCGCATCCGGATGCCACTGGGAAACCGGGAAGGCGGATGCGACGGCCGTGAGCCAGGAAACCTGCCGCCGCGTGTCGTCCGTCCGTGCGCCGGGGTTGGCGCTCGGTCTGCGGTCTACCGCAAGCGGCGACTCGTTGGAGGCCGCATGGACGCGAGCGCAACAGTTCCGCAAGTCGACGACGCGACGAAGCGCGCGCATGCCGCGACCTTTGTGCTCGCTCTGGCGTTGCTGGCGTTCTTCCTCGTTTCCTTCTTGCTCGGTCCGTCGAACCTGCCGATGCGCGATCTCTTCGCGGGACTCTTGTCGGGTCATGGCGCGGCCGGAGTCATTGCGCGCGAGTTGCGCCTGCCGCGCGCGGCTTTGGCGATCGTCATCGGCGCAGCGCTCGGCGCCAGTGGCGCCGCGTTGCAGGGCTTGTTTCGCAATCCTCTCGCCGAGCCCGGCGTAACCGGCGTGACGTCCACGGCCGGGTTGGGCGCAGTGATCGCACTCTATTTCGGGCTGGCCGCTTCCAGCGCCTTCCTGCTGCCCGGCTTCGCGGTCGGCGGTGCGCTCGCATCGGCGGGCGTGCTTTACCTCTTGTCGCGCGGCGGCGCCGGCGCGATGGCTCTGGTGCTCGCCGGCGTCGCCATGGCGAGTTTCGCCACCGCGTTGACCGCGCTCGCGCTCTCGTTTGCACAGAATCCCTATGCGATGAGTGAGATGGTTCGCTGGATGATGGGTTCGCTGAACGATCGCACGCTCTTCGATCTTGCCTTTGCCGCGCCGTTGACGGTCGCAGGTATCGCGCTCTTGCTCACCGCAGCGCGCGGCCTCGATGCTTTGACGCTGGGCGAGGAGGCGGCGCACAGCCTTGGCGTCGATGTCGGTTTCGTGCGGAGCCGTGTCGTCGTCGGTGTCGCGCTCGCCACCGGTGCGGCGACCGCGGCGGCCGGCGCAGTGAGCTTCGTCGGGCTGGTGGTGCCGCATGTGCTGCGGCGCTTCTACGGCTACGAGCCGTCGCGGTTGATCCTGCCGTCGGCGTTGGGCGGCGCGGTGCTGGTCACGGCAGCCGACATTGCGGTCCGGCTGATTGCGCCGGACGGTCAGCTTCTCCTGGGCGTCGTCACTGCCATGCTGGGCGCGCCGTTCTTCCTCTGGCTGATCCTCCGTCTACGGAGCGAATCGTGACCGCGGCGTTGGAATTTCGCTCGGTTTCCGCATCCTATGGCAGCCGCGGCGTACTTTCCGATATCTCGACCGGCTTCGCGGCAGGCGCAGTGACCGGAATCGTAGGCCCCAATGGCGCCGGAAAGACGACGCTGTTTCGCGTGGCGCTTGGCCTCATAAAGCCGTCGAGCGGCACGATCGACGTCTTGGACAAGCCGCTCGCGCAATGGTCGCGCGAAGGGCTGGCGCGCGCCGTCGCCTATCTGCCGCAAGGTTCGGACGCGCACTGGCCGCTTCAGACGCGCCAACTGGTCGCGCTCGGGCGCTTGCCGCATCGCGCCGCATTCGCCGCGCTATCCGCGAGCGATGCCGTTGCCATCGACGAGGCTCTCAGGCGTTGCGATGCGCTGCAGTTCGCCACCCGGCGCATGGATGAATTGTCGGCCGGCGAACGGGCGCGCGTCCTCTTCGCGCGTGCGCTTGCGACGGGAGCGCCGGTGCTTTTGGCCGACGAGCCGGCCGCCTATCTCGATCCGGCGCATCAACTGCGCCTCATGGAACTCCTGCGCGAGGAAGCCGCACGAGGCACTGCTGTGGCGGTGACGTTGCACGATTTGGCGCTCGCCTCGCGCCATTGCGACGAGATCATCGTGCTGGACAAGGGCCGGCTTATTGGGGAGGGCGCGCCGCAAGACGCTCTGTCGGACGCGCTGTTGGCACGTGTGTTCGGCATCGCCGCGATGCATACGCCGGATCCCATGGGCGGACGGCCTGCGCTGACGCCTTGGCGACGGCTCTAGCTTGCCCTCTAATCGGCTGCCGGCAGGAGACGCTCATGCCCGATCAGGACAACGGCCAGGACCGACATTACAAGCGCAGGCTGCGCGAGCTTCAGATCGAGCTGGTCAAGCTGCAACGCCACTTGCTCGAAAAGAATCAACGGGTGCTCGTCATCCTCGAAGGTCGCGATGGGGCGGGCAAGGACGGCACCATCAAGCGGCTGATCGAACATATGAGCCCGCGCGACACGCGCGTGCATGCGCCGGGAAAGCCGTCCGACCGCGAGGAGTCGCAGTGGTATTTCCAGCGCTTCATCCGCTTCCTGCCGAGCGCCGACGAGTTCGTGGTGTTCAACCGCTCCTGGTACAACCGCGCCGGCGTCGAGCGCGTGATGGGGTTCGCGAGCAAATCGCAGGTGGAATCGTTTCTCGAAAACGTCGTTCCGTTCGAGACGATGCTGGTGCACGACGGGATCGCGCTGCGCAAATACTATCTCGACATCTCCAAGAAGGAACAGAAGAAGCGCCTCGCGGCGCGCGAGAAGAGTCCGCTCAAGCAGTGGAAGATATCACCCATCGATGCCAAGGCGACGAAGATGTGGGACGAATATTCCGAGGCGCGGAATGCAATGTTCGAACGCACCAGCCATCCGGTCGCGCCCTGGCACATCGTTCACTGCGACACAAAGAAGATCGCGCGGCTGGAATTCCTGCGCGACCTTTTGGCGAGCTTCTCCTATCCGCACAAGAATAAGAAGCTGTCGCGGCCGGATCGTTCCGTGGTTTTTCCGTGGAGCGAAGAGGCGGTACTGCGCGGCCAGATCGCGAAATAGTCGCGGCAAGGCTCCTACGCGCCGTGCTAAGGGTATTGGTCCGACGGGGAGGGTCGGGCACATCATGGGCAAGGGGACGCTCGCAAGACTGGAAGTCTATGTCGGTCTGGTCGCCATCGCGGCCATGTTCGTTCTGGCGGGCTACGGACTGGTCTCGGCCTTCGCCGACCGTTTGGATCCGAAGCTCAAAGCCTGCGTCGAGCGCAATATGGAAGGCAGCTTCAACGAAAAGCCGATGACGAAGGAGCTTGCCGAGGCCTTGTGCAAGCGACTGGAGGCGGACGGAGCGCTTTAACCCTATAAAACGCAGCCGTCACCGCTTGCTCCCGGCCCGTCATATCGTAATCTCTCTCTCGAGCGCACTTCCGTACCCTGCGATTCAAGGAAACCGCCCATGCCAGGCCCGCTTCACGGCGTCACCGTCATCGACCTGACGAGCTTCATCTTCGGACCCTATGCGACCCAGACGCTGGGCGATCTCGGCGCAGAGATCATCAAGATCGAAGCCCCCGGCGGCGACAAGCAGCGTTTCGGCCTCAAGCAGAAAAACAGCAAGAACATGGGTTCGACGTTCATGACGCTGAACCGCAACAAGAAGTCCGTCACGCTGGATCTCAAGGAGGAAGAGGATCGCGAGAAATTGCGCGCGCTCATCCCGACGGCCCAGGTCTTCATCCACAATGTGCGGACCAGCGCGATGAACCAGCTCGGCTTCGGCTACGAGCAGGTCTCGGCGCTCAATCCCTCCATGGTCTATGTCCACCTCGTCGGCTTCGGCTCGCATGGCCCCTATGGCGGGCGTCAGGCGTTCGACGATCTGGTGCAGGCGGCGTCGGGCGGCGCCGACATGATACTCGACAACAATGGCGTCAGCACGATGCGGATGTTTCCGAGCTACATCGCCGACAAGGTCTCCGGCCTGCATGCGCTCTACGCGACGCTGGCGGGGCTCTTTCATCGCGAGCGCACCGGCGAGGGCCAGTTCGTCGAGGTGCCGATGCTGGAGAGCTATACGCACTTCCTGATGGTCGAGCATCTCTATGGCGCATCGTTCGAGCCCGTGGTGGGTCATATCGGCGCGACGCACGCGACCGCGCCGGATCGCGCTTGCCTCAAGACCAAGGACGGCTGGATCGCGACGATGCCGTCAGGCAAGGAAGGCGCCGACAATTTCCTGAAGCTCGGCGGCATCGCGGACTTCTACAACAGCGAGGAATTCGTCACCGCCAAATCCAGCAAGGAAAAGGTTGCGCTCTACAACATCGCGATGCGCAAGGCCGCGGCGACCCACACGACCGAGGAATGGATGGAGCTTGGTGCGCAACATCGCATTCCGATCATGCGCGCCAACACGATGGACGGCGTCTTGGACGATCCGCACCTGAAGGCCGTCGGGTTCTTCGAAGTGTTGCCGCACGAGACGGAAGGGCAGTGGCGCAGCATGAAGCCACCGATTCGTTTTTCCAAGACACCGGCCAGCGTGCGCAGCAATCCGCGCAAGCCCGGCGCGGACACTGACGAGGTCCTTGGCCGCGTCGGCCGCAAATCGAAGGCGGCAGAATAAACTACCGGATCGTGCCATGACGCATGCAACGGCATTTCAGGTCGAGCCGCTTCCGGCGGTATCGTTCGGCGCCGTGGTCACGGGTCTGCGCATTTCGACCATCGCCGAACGCGACTTTGCCGAGCTTTATCGCACCTGGCTCGAATACGCGCTGCTGATCTTTCCGGACCAGCACCTGACGCGGGACGAACAGATCGCCTTCGCAAAACGGTTTGGAGCGCTGGAATTCGAGTTCGCGCCGATCAGCAACATTCGCGCCGATGGCAGCGTCCGCGCCGACGACAATGCCGACGGCGTGATCAAGGTTCTGAAAGGCAACATGGGGTGGCACTGCGATTCCACCTATATGCCGGTGCAGGCGAAGGGCGCGGTGTTCTCGGCCGAAGTCGTGCCCAGCGAAGGTGGCGAAACCGGCTGGGCCGACATGTGCGCTGCCTATGATGCGCTTTCGCCGGCGATGCGCTCGCGCGTCGAAGGTCTCTCGGCCTATCACTCGCTTCGCTACAGCCAGGGCAAGCTCGGTTTCCTGGCCGACGCGAACGATGGCTATTCCGGGTACGGAATGGATGTGAAGGACCCACCGCTCCGGCCGCTCGTGAAAACGCATCCGGAAACCGGTCGCAAGGCTTTGATGATCGGGCGCCACGCCTATGGCATTCCCGGCTTGGGCGAGCAGGAGTCCGAAGCGTTGCTCGACGAGCTTTGTGCATTCGCCTGCCAGCCGCCGCGCACGTATCACCATCGCTGGACGGCTGGCGAAGTGGTCGTGTGGGACAATCGCTGCCTGATGCACCGGGCCTGTCCCTGGGACATGCGCCAGCCGCGCGTCATGTATCACTCGCGCATTGCCGGCGAACCGGCGAGCGAGGCGGCATTGGCGGCGTGAGGACGAGCCGGCTCGACGCTAGGCGGGGCCTGTCCCTGTAATGCCGGTTTACAGTGGCAAATCGAGGGCTAGCCAAATCAAGGGCATAGAATCTGGCACGTGACTTGCTGTGAGTTGAATCGGGTTCACAACTGGGGGTCCAGGATGTCGAACGCTCACAATTCCCGCAGTTTGATCATCTGCCTGCTTGCTGCCGCGGCGAGTCTTTGCCCGGCGTCGTTTGCAAATGCGCTGACCATCAATCCCATCTTTGCAGACACTTATACGGGTCCCAATTTCGGGATTCCGGTCGTATCGCTTGACGGCAACGCCCAAGCGATCAGCGCAATTACCGCCGCCACCAATCAGATTGCATCGCAATATTCCAATGCTGTGACCGTGAACCTTTTGTTCTATGGCTCCCACGATACGGCGAACGGCTTTGCGGCTGCCAGCGCGAGCGGTCAAACCGTCTATGCCTATTCACAGTTTACCGATGCGTTGAAAGCCGACGCGCTGGCCCATCCAAACAACTTCGCGCTTGCCACTGCCGTTGCCAATCTGGGTGTGGGCAATGGTGCGGCGGATCCAGCAAACTCGTTTATCGTTCCGACCACGGCCGACGCGCGCGTCCTGGGACTAGGCGATGCGTCACCGCAATTCGACAGCACAGGCACCTATCTCGGTGGCGGCGGAACGGTTGATGCCATTGTCTTTATAAACCTCGATCAACCTTTCTCCTACACGCGTCCGATTCAGGACGTCAGCGCCGGAATTGCCTTTGATGCGCAAACCTTCATGGAACATGAAATCGACGAAACGCTCGGCATCGGCGGCGCCGGCTCGACCCTGAACGACCTGCTCCTTGATCCCAATTTCGCGGCGGACTTCTTTGGTGTCTCCGGCAGTGCCTTCGGCCCGATGGATCTTTATCGCTACCTGGCACCCGGCGTCCCAAGCTATGTCGCCAATCCGGCATTGGACTTCAGTCAATTCGCGTATTTCTCGATCGATGGCGGCAACTCCTTCATCGATTCCTTCAATCAGCAAGCGATGATTTTTGGTGACGCCGGCGACTGGGGCCTGGCGCAGATCTGCGACGGCGGCGTTTTTCTCGGCGGCTCGGGCGGCGTGCAAGACGCGTTTGAATGCAACAATCATCAAGCAGATGTCACCATGGGCTCACCGGAGGATATTGCGTTGCGCGCAATTGGCTATGACCGTATTCCGGAGCCGACCACACTCTCGCTCTTCGGAGCAGGCCTTGTCGGAGCAGCCTTGAGGCGTCGGCGCACACGGGTTCGCAAGACGCTGGCGGCGTGAGAGAGAGGATGCCCCGGCTTCCGCCATCGCCGCGTACGGTTGCCTACTCGTAGTGTTTCAGATGCGGCCACAGCCTTTGAAGCGAGACGCGTGGCTTGCGCAGCACGTAGATCGCCATGTGCGCTTCCCAACTTTGGGCGAAGGGATTGTCGATTGACCCGACGACCTGAATGCTCCGGTAGTTCCTCATCAACGGCGTAACATCGCCATCGAGCACGATCACCACCGAGCCGTCGAATTCCTTCGGTCCCCACAGATAGTAGTTGTTGTTCCCCGCCACGACGGGCGGTCCGTGCAGCGCCGGGCCGTAAATGTCGAGCGCCGCAGCCTCTCCATAATCGCGGCCATAGAACACGGCGCGCGCGCGCTCGTCCGGCGGCAGCGCGTTGTAAACGGCGGAGACCTTGGCCGCCATCTCCGGCCAGCCGAACATCCCAGCCAGTTGCGGCGGCAATGATCCCTGCTGGCCGCGTTCCGATGATGCGGCGCCGGATGATATTCCGAGTGACGCCGCATAGGACGCATATTTCTCGGGCGGGAGGATTGGTAGTGCCAGCGGCGCGAGCACAACACCGATGATCGTCACCGCGGCGAGTACGGCACCGCGTAGCGGTTTCCAGAGAAGCCACTCCTCGATTGCGACGGCGCCTCCGGCCAGCAGAACCGGATAGATCGGCACGATGTAGTAGGCCTTGCCGTGCAGCCAGAGAAAGAGCGTGGCCATCACGGCATAGGCAATGGGAAATGCGCGCAACTCCACAAACCTGGGCTTGACGGAGTAGCGCCAAAGGCCGGCTAGCCAAACGGGCGCTGCTGCCGGTCCGACGAACAAGACTTGTTGACCGAAAAACTCGAGCGGCGTGAGCGCCAGGTTCTTTCCATTAACGGCAGTCTTGCTCAACTCCAGGAACGGCCAGTCGTGCATGGCTTGCCAGACCAGGCTCGGTGACGCGATGACGAGCGCGATCGCTGCGCCGAGATAGATCCAGCGCTGCAAGAGCGAGCGGCGTAGCGGCGTGACGACTACGCCGACGGCGAGTCCGGCCAGGAAAAACAGGATCAGGTATTTGGACAGCAGACTGATCCCGGCCAGCGCGCCGAATGCCAGCCACCACCGTTGGTCTTTCGTCTTCGCCAGCCGCAACAGACACCAGCTGCAACCGAGCCAGGTCAGCGGCTGCATCATGTCCGTCAGAAGAAGGAGACCGTCGACCAGAAAGTCGCCGCCAAGCAGAACCGTCAACCCCGACAGCCATTGCGCGAAGCGCCCGCCGCCAAGCTCCCGCGCGAGTTCGGCCGTCAGCCCCACCGTCAGCGCCATGGCGAGCGCCGGTATCAGGCGCAGGGGAAGGAGTGCGGTTCCGAACCACGAATGAGAAAGGCCGGCAATCAGAGGAACGAGCGGCGGCTGATCGACATAGCCCATCGCCGGATGCTGACCACAGACTATGAAGTAAAGTTCGTCGCTGAAGATTCCGTACCGGCTGTTGACGACGAGGTGGACAAGCAAAGTGCATCCGGCAAGCACAATGGCAGGGTAAGAGCTACGCCAGACACCGATCGGACTTGCTATTGTCATCCCCGAAGTTCGTTGAGAGGCGCGTAGCTGACCTAGTCTATTGGCTGAACTGGCGACCCCGGCCCGATTCGAACGGGCGGCCTACGGTTTAGGAAACCGTTGCTCTATCCTGCTGAGCTACGGGGTCAACCACTTGCAGCGAAATAATTCCCGGTGTTCGTCAAATCATCAAGGCCCGGTGCTACCCGATATTCGGACGCGCTTCGGCTTATAGCATTCCCAAGCGCAGAGTTCAGCCGTTCGGCGGCGTCTTGTTGCATAGTGGCCGCCCTCGCGTGGACTGTGAGCCTTAGCTACGGCGCGACGCCATAGAGAGCGAAGTCTGCCGAAATCTCCGGGCCAATGGATCGTGCCTTTAGAAGATCTGCACGGGCACCGTCGGCGTCGCCGGTCCGGGCTCTTGCCAGTCCACGGATGTAAAGCGAACTCGCCAATCGCGGGTTGATTGCGAGTGCGGAATTCAAGTCGGCGATGGAATCCTCGTAGGCGTTCTGACGGAAGCGGATCAGGCCGCGGGCGTCATGGGCGCGGGCAAAGTTGCTGTTCAGTGCAATCGCCTTGTCGCAATCGGCAAGCGCCAGCGGAAGATCGACATTGTCCATCGCGCGCGCAGTACAGCGCCTTTGATAGAAATCTGCTTCGCCTGTTGATCCGGGCGGAAACGCTTGCAGCATTTCCGCGGTCATAAGCTGCGGTCTCACGCAGGGTCGGTTCACCACCGTATTGGGTGTTACGATCATGGTAGGTGTTCCGCCGACGCCCGGAAAGGGTCCAATTGTCGGCGACAGGAACATTCCTTCCACAAGAGCTGGACGACCAGCATAGGGGTCGTCGCCGAATCCGCGCCCTTCCGCGATCGCCGCGCACCTCGGCGGATTGGCAGCTGCAGATTTGTATTCGGCCACTGCGCGGTCTGGCTTACCGGACTCAGCGTAAGTAAAGCCGCGATAGAGATAGCCGGCGGTAAAATGCGGATCGAGCGCGAGTGCGCTGTCGTAGTTCCTGATCGCGCTTGCGAACTGGCCGATCTCTTCGTACGCGAAGCCCAGAGCGAGAAAGAGTTCCGCTTGTTTTGGAACCAGGTCGATGAGCCGGTTCAAGTCGGCAATCGCTTCGGCATGCCGGCCAAGCGCCTCATAGCCGCGAGCACGAAAATAGAGCGCATTCTTGAGTGCGGTGCCTGTGGAGGAACTGATCATGGCGCTGCAGCCCTCAACCGCAACGTTGTGCGTACCGTAGCGACAGGACAGCCGAGCATCGGCCGACGCACCAAGCGTGGGCGGACCGATTGCGGAATCATCGCTGAAACGTTCAACAACAGCGACGCGGACAGCGATGCGCTTTCCGTCCCTCGTGGCCGGCTTGTAGATGCGGCTCACCACGTCCGCGACGGCGGCGTCGTTGAGATGTTGCGATTGCGTCGGCTGGACGATCTTTGCGTCGGTGACGGTGCCATCTGTACCGACAACGAACACCAGAACGACCGTGCCGCGCTCGCCTTCGCGCTGGGACTCGCGGGGATGGGCGGATGCGCCTTCGATTGGAATCGGCGCGGTCACGCCTTCCACGTCACTGCCTGTGAGATCGATAACATCGTCGGCGCAGGCTGGTTCCGACAGCAACGCCAACAGCACTAATGCCGACCAAAACAGGCGGGTGTTCATGAGATATGTTGCTCTATCCTGCTGAGCTACGGGGTCGGCACCGAAGTTCAACACGCGTTTGCCGCACAATACAACGATTTTGCCGCCCTCGCGGGAACGTTATCGCAGGTGTTCTGTTGTACCGACGTGCGCGTGTATGATGTTGTCGGAGGGCAGGGCGCGGTACCATCGCCGCGCGCCTACCATTGTGGAGGTTCGTTTGAAAACCGTTAAAAGCCTGTCCCTGATTTTGGCATTCGCCGTGTCTGCGATTGTTCCGGCAACGGCAGCACCGACCTGTCTCTATAGCTATCAGATCGACCGCACCAAGGTCGTGGATGCGAAGACGATCGATTTCCGTATGCGCGACGGCACCGTCTATCGCAACGTCCTGCAGCACAGCTGTACAAGCCTGCCGTTCTACGGTTTTGTCTATACCGTTCGTGTCGATCAGATCTGCGACAACCTCCAGTCGATTCGTGTGCTTCAGTCGCACGAAGTCTGCCTGCTCGGCGCGTTCACGAAGATGCCCGGCGCGACTGTCGACAAGGGTCATTGACGAGCCCGTCAGACACAAACAAGGGCCCGCCGATTGGCGGGCCCTTGATGATTTGTGAGGCTAAGGCACGCTGTTGAATTAGCGCGTGCGCCAGTTTCCGTCCGTATCGCGGCAGGCCGTGCCCTCACGTTCGAAACGCTGGCCGTTGCGATAGGTCACCGCGCGGAAGTCACGGCACACCGTGCCGTTATCGCGATATTCGCGCGTGGTCCTGAACGTTCCGTAGTTGCTGCCATGATGCCATTCATAGTCACGGTCGATGTCGCCGTTCAGACTGAGTGAATAGGAATCGAAGGCATAGCGCTGGTCGTCGCAATCGATGTCGCGGCTGAGAGCATTGCCGAGAAGGCCGCCCAGGATCACGCCGCCGGCAACTGCGCCGCCATTGCCGTGACTCGCGGCACCGCCGATCAGGCCTCCGGCAATCGCGCCGAAGATCGTGCCGGCTGCAGCATTGCCGGAGCGGCAGCTGCGCTCATAGTCGCCGGAGCGATAGTAGTTGTATGCCTGCGGGGGAGGCGGTGGCGGGGGTTCGCCGCCCGGATAGGTTCGACCTTCGTCCGGATAGGGGCGGCCGCGGTCCCCATAGTACCAGCCATTGCCGTAGACATTGCGCGCGGCCCAATCCTGATCGCCAAGCTGATTGCCGATGTCGCGCAATTGGCCGGCAAACGTACGGAAGCTCTCCCGATCGATGCCGTTGTTGCTTTCATAGTAGCTTTGCAGGACGCGCGCTTCGATCGAATCGAGATCCTTCTGGATCTCCCAGGCGCGCCGCGGACTCAGGGACCGTGACTGCACGCCGTCCGCGATCCTGTCGTCGAGATGTTTTTCCCAGCGGGCCAGCCGCGAATAGCCTTCATCGTCGTTGATCATGATCGGGTCGGCCATTGCCGTTGTGCTTAGGAATACGGCGGCCGCTCCCAATGCTAGGGTCGCAAATTGTTTCATATTGAGCCTCAAGATTTGTCGAAACCGCACCCTCCTGACGCCAACGCGGAGCCGACGTGCGAACCAAACGCGTTGCTTGGCCCTAAGGTTCCGGCCCAATTGTGTTCCGAATTTGGCGGCTAAGGCGAAACTAAAGGTTGCGGCGCGGCTGAAACGGGAAGGTTCCGTCAGCCCCGTTCGGGCTTGGCGTGCGGATCGATCCATAGCCAGCGCGTGCGGTTGACGTTTCGCATATTAGGGACCCAGCCCTTGACGTAAGGCTCGACGATGTCCTGCGTTACCAGGAATCGCGTCGGGATGACGGCATAGTCGTTGAGCGCGATCTGCTCTGCCTCCTCGAGCAGCTGACCGCGCTGCTTGAGGTCGGCCGTGCTGTTGGCTTCGGCGAGCAACGCGTCGAAGCGCGGATTCTTGTAGTGCCCATAATTGTTGCCGCTGCTCGATTGCAAAAGGTCCAGGAACGTTCCGGCGTCGTTGAAGTCTCCGATCCAAGCCCCCGACGCAATCTCGAACTGTCCGGTTTGAAGCTTCTTGTAGAAGACTTGCCCATCTGACGTGACCGGGTCGAGATCGATATAGATGCGCCGCAGCATCGCCTGCAGGGTGGCGAAGGTTCGTTTGGCATCCGGCGTTGTCGAGGTGTCGAAGGTCGTGTGGAAATGATTGTTCGCGCCATAGCCCATCTCGACCATCAACCGTCGCGCCTTTTCCAGGCGTCGGTTGTAGGTGAGCAACTGAAAGTCGCAATTCGTGCCGCCGGGATAGTTCGCCGTATCCGGCGGGACGAAATGGTACGCCGCTGGTTGGCCCAGTCGCACGATCTTGTTCGTCATCGTTTCACGGTCGTAGGCCAGCGCGATTGCCTCGCGCAGGCGAATGTCCTGGAACGGCTTGCGCAGAAAATTCGGCGCGATGTAGACGATGCCCAGCATGGGGCGGATCTGCAACGCACGTGGAATGTGCGCACGCATCCAGTCGATCTCCGCAGTGGGCAGGAGATTCTGGGTGTCGATTTCCCCGGAGCGGATCAGCTTTAACGCCGCAAGCGTGTCCGTCGTCGGCTTGTAAATAACAGTCGCGATGCGAACGTGACGCGCATCGTAAAAGCGCAGATTTTTGACGAGCGTCAGGTGATCGTTGGGAACCCACTCTGTGGGAAGATAGGCGCCATTGGCGACGTAGTTGCCAGGCTTGGCCCAAGCGCCGCCTTTGGCCAGCACGGCGTGACGGGGTACCGGATACGTCGCCTGATGCAGAAGATACTCCAGCATGTAAGGCGCGGGATGCTCCAGCTCCACGACCAAGGTGCGGTCATCCTTTGCGACGACGCCGAGCGAACGTGCCGGTAACCGGCCATCGCTGATCGCCTTGGCATTTTTCACGAGCCACAAATAATAGGCGTAGGGTGCGCCGCGTGCCGGCTCGAGAATTCGGCGCCAGGCAAAGACGAAGTCGTGCGCAGTGACAGGCTCGCCGTCGGACCAGACATGATCGCGGATGTGAAACGTCCAGGTCTTGCCGTCGGGCGAGGTCTCCCAACTCGTCGCCGCTCCTGGCATCGGCTTGCCGTCAGGCGCATCGGTCGTCAGCCCGACCAGGAGTTCGCCGACGACGTTCGCTTCCCAACTTCCGTCGATGTAGTGCGGGTCCAGACTTTTGATCTCGAAGCCGTTGCCGCGGACGAGATAGTCGGGCGCATGGACGGTTTGGTTCGCGCTGCCGTTTCTTGAACATGCCGCGAGCAACAGCATGGCGGCAACGCAGGCGATCCGTGTGAGCGTCATCGAGGAGTTCCCAGCGGATGTGACGTCAATGCCCCGGCCTTCTATAGCCTATTGTCGAGTGGGCCGCGCAAGCGGCGTCACCGCTCGCCCGGACGCCCCTCGATCCACAACCAGCGGGTACGATGGAATTCGCGCGGATTGTCGATCCAACCTTTCACGTAGGTTTGAACGAGATCCTGGGTCGTGCGGAAGCGCAAAGGAATCCAGGCATAGTCGGAGAGCGCGATTTTCTCGGCCCTCTGCAATATCAGACCACGCTTTTGTGCATCCGGTTCACGCTGTGCCGCATCCAACGCGGCGTCGAACGCCGCATTGTGATAGCGGCCGTAATTGTTGCCGCTGCCCGTGCGCAGAAGGTCGAGGAAATTGCTTGCATCGTTAAAATCGGCGAACCAGGAGGCAACGCCGAGATCGTAATTGTCCTGTTGCATGTTTCTGCCGTGCACGGCTGCGTCGATCGCGACGACGTCGAGATCGATCCAGACCTGGCGCAGCATGGCCTGCACGACGGCGGCGACGCGCTTGTTGTTCGGTTCGTCGAATGTTTCGAACGAGAGTCGCAGTCGACGATCTGGCCCATAGCCGATCTGGCGCATCAACCATTGCGCCTTGGCGATGCGATCCTTGGCTGGGAACGCGCGAAAATCCATCACCGCGCCCGTCGGATAGTTCGCCACGTGCGGCGGCACGATGCTGTACGCCGCGGGTTCACCCAGGCGCAGCACCTTGTCCGTCAGGATTTCGCGGTCGATCGCCAGATTTAAAACGCGCCGGAGACGAACATCGTCGAGCGGCGGGCGGCGCATATTCATCGAGATGTAGGAGAGTCCCAGAAACGGCTTGGTGTGCAACGCGTTCGGCATGTTCTTGCGCAACCAGTCGATCTCGGTGAGCGGTATCGGTGTTTGCGTGTCGAGCTCACCTGCGCGAAAGCGTCTCAGCGCCGCGTTGCTGTCGGGCGTGGGATAGTAGTTCACCACGTCGATGCGCACACGCTGGGCGTCATAGAATCTGGGATTGCGCACCAGAGTGACGTGATCGTTGGGAACCCACTCGGTCGGAACATAGGGCCCGTTGCCGACGAAGTTTCTCGGGTTCGACCAGAGATTGCCCTTCGCGGCGATCACGTGGCGCGGCAAGGGATAGGCCGTGTCATGCGTCAGCAATTCCGGCAGGTAGGCGGCCGGGTGTTCGAGCTCTACTTGCAGCGTCTTGTCGTCGACCGCATGGATGCCGAGTGCAGACGGAGGCGACCTTCCTTCGCTGATGTCGCGCGCGTGTTTCACGACCCAAAGATTGTAAGCGTAGGCGGCACCGGTCCTGGGATCGAGCAGGCGCTGCCAGGCAAAGACAAAATCATGCGCGGTGACCGGCCGGCCGTCCGACCATAGATGGTTGCGCAGGTGAAACGTCCACTCTCGGCCGTCAGGCGAGGTCGTCCAGCTTGTCGCGGCACCGGGAATAGGTCTGCCGGCCGGATCCATCGTCAGAAGCCCGATGAGGAGATCGCCTTCGACGTTCGATTCGTTCAGTCCGTCGATGAAGTGAGGATCGAGGCTCTTGATTTCTGCGCCGTTGCCGCGATTGAGAACCGTCAGACCCGACGCTGGTTCAGCCAGCAAGCATGCAAACAGGAAAGCAAGGGCTCGCCAGCCGGCCCTCATACGGTGCGGATGGAGCGGTCGAGCGAGAGATAGCGCGTGCGATGGACGTTGACGTTGTTGTCTTTCCATCCTTTGACCTGGGGCGAAACCAGATTGCGCGTGACGCCGAAGAAGACGGGAACGAGCGCCACGTCGTCAAGCAGTGTTTGCTCCGCGTCACGCAGCAGATTCGCGCGCGCGACTGGATCGCGCTCATGGTCGGAACGATCGACAAGGGTCTCGAACGTCGGACTGTAGTATTCGCCGTTGTTCAGGTCAGGCGCTGACTTCTGACAGAGCATCAGGTAGTTCTTGGGATCGCGATAGTCGGCGATCCAGCCTGCCCATGCCGCCTGGAAATCATGTTTGCGCAAGAGATTGTAGTGGATCTGGCTGTCCGAGGGCACCATGTGCGCCTTGGCGCCGATCGTGCTCCACATCGCCTGCAGCGCCACGGAGATGATCCGCGTTTCCGTTGTGCCCGCGATATTGTAGTCGAAATTCAGCGGATTGTTCGGGCCGTATCCTGCGTCGGCAAGAAGCGTGCGCGCATGTGCCAATCTTTGCACCATGCCTTGTCTGCGGAACGTCATCTCCGCACTGCGATAGTGCGGCATGCCAGGAGGGATCAGGGCATAGGCAGGCTGTTCGCCGGCGCGTGTCACCTTGGAGACCATGATCTCGCGGTCGATCGCGAGCGACAATGCCAGCCGCACGCGGACATCGTCGAACGGTTTGCGCTTGACGTTGAAGCAAACATACTGCGACAGGATGTAAGGCGCGCGATGCAATTCATGCGGCAGGTAGAGTTCCAGCCAGCGAATTTGCTGTGGCGGCACCGAGTCGCTCACCAGGTCGAACTCGCCGCCACGGAACCGCTTCAAGGCGGCGGCTGAATCTTGTGTCGGACAAAAGTTGACGGTTTGGATCGCAACTTCGTCGGCGGCGAAGAAGCCGGGGTTCTTTTCCAGCCGGATGTGATCGTTCGCCACCCACTCCTTCAGAATATACGGACCGTTTGCGACGAGATGTCCGGGGCGCGTCCAGTCCTCGCCATATTTTTCCACCACGTGACTCGGCACTGCGAAGGTCGAGTAGTGCGTGAGGAGCTCTTTGATGTAGGGGACCTGATATTGAAAGCTCAGTTCCAGCGTGCGGTCGTCGATTGCGCGGGCGCCGACAGCCTCTGGAGATACCGCTCCAGCGGCCGCTCTCTGCATGTTCTTGATCGGATAGAGGATGGACACATACTGAGCAGCCGTCTTCGGGCTCGCGATACGGCGGAACGAATAAACATAGTCGTGCGCCGTAACCGGCGTTCCATCCGACCAGTTGTGGTCGCGGAGCTTGAATGCATAGGTCAGGCCATCCGAAGACGCTGAAAAACTTTCGGCCGTGCCGGGGATGGCTTCGCCGCCCGGACCTTCGGTCATCAGCCCGATGAACATGTCGCCGATGATGTTGTTTTCCCAATTGCCCGACGCCTTGTGCGGATCGAGCGTGTCCGGTTCGGCACCGTTGCCGCGTACGAGGGTGCGCGAATCGGCATGGGAGAAATTCATGCCGGGGCCCGAACCGTGGCTGAGAGCGGCGGCGGCCCCGCCGATCACCACAGCGCTACCGCCGGCAATCAGTCCGCGCCTTGTCCACTTGCTCTGTTTCATGTCTTTACCGACCCTCGCAGGTCGACTCTCGATACCATATAAACGGTTAAGGCTGTGTGCTCAGCTTCGCGGCGAAAGACAATCAGCAAATGGATGAACCAAATATGAATTTCCGGAAATTGGCCTGCCTTGCCGTGTTTGTCCTTGTGCCGGTTGCCGCGGGCGCGGGGCCACGCGACGACCTGATCGACGGCATGGCGAAGTGCGCGACGGTTACCAACAACGCCGCCCGACTCGCTTGTTACGACGCGTTGGCGCCCCAGCTGAGAGCCGCGCAGTCGGCGCCGCAGGAGCCGGTCGACAATCGTGCCTGGTACGATCCGGGGCGCATCTTCGGCACCAGTCCGGCGCAGCAGACGACCCCGCAGCAGTTCGGCGCCGAAGCACTGGCGCCGCCGCCCGCACCGCCGCGGAAACCCGGCGAGCCAGCGCCGCCCACGCCGCCGCAACCGCTCGACAGCATCACCGCCAAGGTCAGCGACTACGCGTACAATCCGTATGGCCGCGCCGTGGTGTTCCTCGACAACGGTCAGATCTGGCAACAGATCCTGGGAGACACCGACCGACCGCACTTCAAGAAGGGCGAAGTCAATACGGTCGTGATCTCGCGCGGCGCGCTGGGGTCGTACAACATGGTCATCAACGACGCGGGTTCCGCGATCAAGGTGCACCGGATCAAGTGATCAGCTCAGACGGGATCGTGTTCGGCGACGAGGTGGCCGGGTGCGACTTCGATCAGTTTGGGCCGATACTGTTCGGCGTCGAAGTCGTCGATCAACTTCGACTTGAGGAACGCGAGCTGCGCGCGCGAGTCGAGCGGCGAGGGCAGATCGCCCGACAGGCGCACGCGCTTCTTGGCGCGTTCGGCTTTGGGATCGGGGATGGGAACCGCCGAGATGAGTGCCTTGGTGTACGGATGGCGCGCATCCTTGTAGATCGTTTCGCGGTCGGCGAATTCCACCACGCGGCCGAGATAGAGCACCATCACGCGATGGGAGATCTGGCGCACGACCGATAGATCGTGACTGATGAAGATCAACGACATGCCGGAATCGGCCTGGAGCTTGACGATCAGATCGATGATCTGTGCCTGGATCGAGACGTCGAGCGCGCTGACCGCTTCGTCGCAGATGACCAGCCTCGGCTTGACCACCATGGCGCGTGCAATTCCCACGCGCTGGTTCTGCCCGCCGGAAAATTCGTGCGGATAGCGATTGATCCAGCCGGGTTCGAGACCGACTTGATTCATGATTTCACGGACGCGCGCTTTCACGGAATCGCGTGAAAGGCCCGGTTCCAACATTTTGAGCGGCTCGGCAATCGATTCGCCGATCGTCATGCGCGGATCGAGGCTCGCGAGGGGATCCTGGAAGACAATCTGTAGTTCCTTGCGCAACCGGCGCTGATCGCCCTGGCTGATCTGACTGAGGTCGCGCGTCATCCACACGACCGTGCCGTCGGTCTTGGGCAGCAACGTGAGCACGGTGCGCGCCAAGGTTGATTTTCCGCAACCTGACTCCCCGACAATGCCGAGCGTTTCACCTTGATGCAGCGTGAAACTCACGCCGTCGACGGCGCGCAACGGTTTTGTCTTTGCAAAGAGGCCCTTGCCGCGGACGGGGAAATACACTTTCAAGTCGTCGACGCTTAATAAGACGTCGGGCTTTGCCGTAGGGGCCGGAGAGGCGTGGCCCTTGCGATCCGGATTGTCGACGCGCGGCATGGCATCGAGCAGCATCTTTGTATAGTCGTGATGCGGTCGATAGAAGATGTCGTCGATCGGGCCGGCTTCGACGATGTCGCCGTTGCGCATCACCTGCACGCGATCGGCAATGCCGGCAATCACGCCCATATCGTGACTGACAAGCACGATCGCGGTTTTCAACTCCGTCTTCAGGTCGCGCATGATCTCTAGGATCTGCGCCTGAACGGTGACGTCGAGTGCCGTCGTCGGTTCATCGGCGATCAAGAGGTCAGGCCCGCAAGCGGTGGCCATCGCGATCATCACGCGCTGGCGCATGCCGCCCGACAACTCGTGCGGAAACTGGCGCATGCGGCGCGCGGCTTCCGGAATGCGGACCAGCTCGAGCACTTCCATGGCGCGTTTTTCGGCTACGCCATAGGGCAGGCCGGAATGGGTGCGCAGGGATTCGATGATCTGGGCGCCCACCGTCATGTGCGGCGTCAGCGACGTCAGCGGATCCTGAAAAATCATCGTGATCTTGGAGCCGCGCAGCTTGTTCAGCTGGGGCTGGCTGAGGCTGAGAATCTCGCGGCCGCGATACTTGACGCTTCCGGTCGCCTTGCCGTTGGCCGCCAAGAGCCCGATCGTCGCCAGGAAAAGCTGACTTTTGCCGGAACCGGATTCGCCGACCACGCCGAGGCACTCGCTCTCGTCGATATGGAAGCTCGCGTCTCTGACGGCGTGCACCATGCCGTCGGGCGTGGTGAATGTCACGTTGAGGTTGGCGACTTCGAGGATCGGTTCCGGCATGCCTTCACCGGTCTTTGGGATCGAGGGCGTCGCGCAAGCCGTCGCCGATGAAATTGAAGCAGAAGAGAGTGATTGCCATGAACAAAGCAGGGAAGATCAGCATCCAGGGCGCTGTCTCCATCTGGTTCGCACCTTCGGAAATCAGGACACCCCACGATGTCAGCGGCTCCTGAATGCCGAGGCCGAGAAACGAGAGGAAGCTCTCCGCCAGGATGGACGCCGGCACGGTCAGCGTCACATAAACGATGACGGGTCCGAAGACGTTGGGAATGATGTGGCGCGTGATGATGCCGAAGCCGTTCACGCCGCTGGCGCGCGCAGCCTCGATGAATTCCTTCTGCTTGATCGACAGGGTCTGGCCGCGCACGATCCGCGACATGGTCAGCCATTCGACCGCGCCGATCGCCACGAAGAGAAGGAAGAAATTGCGGTTGAAGATCACCATCAAGATGATGACGAGGAAGATGTAGGGGATGGAATAAAGCACGTCGACGAAGCGCATCATCAACTCATCGATGCGGCCGCCGAGATAACCTGCGGTCGCGCCATAGGCGACGCCGATGATCAGGCTGACCAGCGTGGCGATGAGGCCGACGGCAAGCGACACGCGCGCGCCGTAAAGTGTACGCACCAGAAGATCGCGTCCGACCGAGTCGGTTCCGAACCAGTGCGAGCCGCCGGCATAGCAGAGCACGGCGGGATCCGGCCACCAGTCCGGCGCGCAGGACACGACGTCGTAGTCCTGCGCGTCGAAGGGATAGGCGAGGAGAAATGGCCCGACCAAAGCGAGCAGCGCAATGATGCCCAGAACGATGATGCTGACGACCGCGGCGCGATTGCGAAAGAGGCGGCGGCGTGCGTCTTCCCACAGACTGCGGCCTTTGACGTCGAGCGTGCGAGACATCAGTTCGACGGTGCGATCGGTCGCAACGCTCATCTGGCGTACCTCACGCGCGGATCAAGGTACGCGTAGAGCAGGTCTGCAGCCAGGTTCAGCAGGATGACGAAGGTGGCGTAGTAGATCAGCACGCCCGAGACGAGGGTGTAGTCCCGGTTGAGCGCGCCTTGCACGAAGTAGCGGCCGATGCCCGGAATTCCGAAAATCTGTTCGACGATCAGCGAGCCGGTCAAGATCCCGGCGATCGCCGGCCCGAGATAGCTAACCAGCGGCAACACCGCGGCTCGCATCGCATGACGCAACACAATTTGGATGCTCGAGAGTCCCTTCGCGCGCGCGGTGCGCACATAGTTGGAATGCAGTGCTTCGATCATGCTGCCGCGTGTGATGCGTGCGATGTAGGCGATCTGCGGCAACGCCAGCACGAAAACCGGCAAAATCATGTTGCGCAACGCGCCGCCGCTCCAGCCGCCGACAGGCAGCGAAAGGTCGTAGCCGAACAGGCTCACGCCATAGACGCCGAATATGAGAGTCAGAATCGGAGCCATGACGAAGGTCGGGATGGTGATGCCGATCATGGCGATGAACATCACCGAATAGTCGCTCGCCTTGTTTTGCCGAAGCGCGGCCATGGTGCCCATGGCGAGGCCGACGAGGATGGCGAAAAAGATAGCTGCGAGACCGAGTCGCGCACTGACCGGCAAACCATCGGCGATCAGATCGTTGACGCTGAAATCCTTGCTTTTGTACGAGGGTCCGAGATCGCCATGCGCCAGCTTGCCGAGATAGATGAAATATTGCTGGTAGACGGGCTTATCGAGGTTGTAGGCGGCCTTGACGTTCAGCTCGATTTCGGGAGGGAGCCGGCGCTGAGCGTCGAAGGGCCCGCCCGGCGCGAGCCGCATCATGAAAAAGACGAGCGTGATGATGATGAAAAGCGTGGGAATCGCGCCAAGCAGGCGCCGGGTTGCGTAGGATAACATTTCGTCTGCTGGTCCTGCGCGCAATGGTTCGACGCCGCTCAAACTCGGCGAGCGTCACGATGTTGTCAATGCGCGTGACTGAGGATGGTACATAACATGTCAATGAGTCCGCGAAGCTAACGCTCACGTCAGTTATGCGAGTCGAGCCACGCCTGCCAACGCGCCTCCACTTCGGCGCCGTGCTGTCGCCACCAGGCGTCGTTCACGGGAAATGCGTGAGCAAAATGCGCTCTTGCGGTCGGGAGAAAGGGCGTCATCAACATGCCCAATTCCGGATTCTTGCCAACAAATTGCAGCGCCGACAGCCGCGCAGGACCGAAGGGAACCCAGTCCGAAACGCCGGCAAGGCTCTGCGACCGCGTCGCGAAGCGGATAAAATCCAGCGCCAATTCCTGTTTCAAGCCGCGCTTGGGAGCTGCGAAGACGTCCAGTTCGTAGAGTTGGTGGTCCCAGATGATGCCGACCGCGTTGCCGTGCTGGGCGGCATCGTAGACGTCGCCGTTGAGCGCGGTCGCGAATGCCGCGCGCCCGTCGTTGAGCATGGCAATGGCGTCGGCCGAGTTGTCCCACCAAATTAGCGAGCGGCGAACCGATTCGAGTTTGGCCAAGGCGCGGCGGAGCCCCTGCGGCGTTGACAGTTCGTCATAGACGTCGGCCGGCTTCACGCCGTCGGCCAACAGCGCCAGCTCGAGATTGAATTTCGCACCGCGCCGTAGTGCTCTTGGACCGGGAAACCGTGCCAGATCAAAGAAGTCGGAGATTGTCTGGGGCCGCGCATCGCCAAAGCGCTTTTGCGAATAAGCGATCACCTGCGAGTAAACGACACTTCCGACCCAGCACCGCCCGAGCGCATTGGCGACGAAATCGCGTTTCGCCGGCGTCCCGTCGGCGCCGGGTGGAAGCGATGCCGCGTCGATGGGCTCGAGCAAGCCTTCGCGGCATGCCGCGATCGCGTCGGGCAACTCCATATCCATCACGTCCCAATCGGCGTGGCCGGCCGTGACCATGCGGCGAAGTTCTGCGAGTCCCCCGTCATAAAGCGCGATGCGCACGTCGACGCGCCTGTCCTCACCAAAGGGTCGGAACAGCGCATTGGCCTGCGCGCGGCCGTAGGGTCCCGACCAGGTCGCGACGGTGAGGATCGGCAGAGGTCGCGTCAGCCAATACAACAGCGCGGCGAGAACGAGAACGATGCCGACGGCAAGCGCGACAAACGTGGTCCGGCGTCTGCTCATGCGTTCCTCGAAAAGGGAAAGTCGGCTCTCCGGCTACTTATACCGGCTTCGCGCGCGGCCGACAGAAACGGGTTTGTTCTTAATCGGTTGCGCCGCGGCCTGGCCACCAAGCTCATTGAACCAGCCTTGCTTTTGCAAGGGGCGGGTCATAGTTTCCGGCCCTCTTTTTGCGACGGGCAGTTGTAGCTCAGCTGGTTAGAGCGCCGGATTGTGGATCCGGAGGTCGGTGGTTCGAGCCCACCCAACTGTACCAATTCATCCAACTTATCAATATGTTACGGACTCCATCCCGGTCGATGCGCGTCACGAAAACATGACCTCGTCCAAGACTCTGCGCGACGCGCGGACTAAAACAGCTGCAACGCGACGGTTCGATCGCGCAGATCAACGCAAGGGAGGATCGAAATGCCATTCTATCTTCTACAAGCAAGCTACAGCCCTAGTGGCGCCGCGCACTTGGTGCAACACCCGCAACATCGCGAGGAAGCGTTGCAGAAGTCGTGTCACGCGCTCGGGGGCAAGCTGCATCATTTCTTCTACTGCTTCGGCCCGTATGATGCGATCGGCATCGCCGAGTTGCCCGACAACAAGGCCGCAGCGGCATTGTCGCTATCGGCGGACGCCTCGGGCGCGCTAAAGCAAGTGAGCACGGTGGTTCTGCTCACCGTTGCTGAAGCCATGGACGCCATGAAGAAAGCGCAGACCGACCAATACAAGCCGCCGACTTGAGCAGGACTCAGAACTGAGTCATTGCAAAGGGCTGCCAGCGATGGCGGCCCTTTGTGCATTTATCCGGACTTATCGAGAGCAGCTCATGACCAACATTCGTTTTGCGCGCCGAGAGGACTTCGACCGGTGGCTCCCGCTGTGGGATGGCTACAATCGTTTCTATGGCCGATTCGACGCAACCGCGCTGCCGCTCGAGGTTACGCAATCGACCTGGCGACGATTTTTCGATCCCGCCGAACCCATGCACGCACTCGTTGCGGAAAACGATGGCCGCCTTGTCGGTTTGGTGCACTACCTCTTCCATCGTCATACGACCATGCTGAGCGACATCTGCTACCTGCAGGACTTGTTCACCGACGAGTCTTGTCGCGGCAAGGGCGTCGGACGGGCGCTGATCGAGGCCGTGTATGAAGAAGCACGCCGCGCCGGAGTTGCGCGTGTCTATTGGCAAACGCATGAGACCAATGCCCGCGCGATGGTGCTCTACAATCAGGTCGCAGATCGCTCGGGCTTCCTGGTTTATCGCAAACAGCTGACGTGATGTTCAGACCGCTGCGTCTTCGACGGTCAATACTCGGCTCTCGAAAATCGCGGTTGTTGAACTACCGAGACCAGGATGGGTTGCGAGTTCGCCCGCGACCAGACCGCCATAGAGTCGAGCAGGCGGCAAGTACACGACCACGCCTTCGACAAAACGTGGTACCCGGTTCGACACCTGAACAAGCTGGCGCATCCAGAGCGGCGAATGCGAAAGGGCAACTTTGTGGAATCCGGCGATGACTTCGGCCGCCCTCGGGCCATGGATGAAGTCTTCCATATAGCGGTCACGCAGGCTGCGACCGAAAAACTGCTGCAGCGACGTTCCGATCAGCCGCACGCGCAGGCGCGGCGCATTGTTGTGCTTTTCGATGCCGAGGATGAACAGATGCGGTAGTAACGCGGCCCCGACCGAGCGCGGATGCACATCTTTGGCCGATTTGAATTTCATCAGCTTGTCGGCGATTTGTCTCAAACGCGCGTCCATGCCGTCGATACTGGGACCAGCAAGTAAAAATTAAATATACAACGTAGGTCAATTGAGCCTTGGCGCCGTATTTCTCTGTCAAATCCGGTGCTTGCAGCATGCCTATGGCGTCCGAATCCGGCCAGCGCAAAGAGCGGAACTCTGGCACACATCCGCCTGACAAAGCGGAGAAACGAAGATGGCTACCATACGCAAGGAAATGAAACTAAATGCGCCGCTCGGCAAAGTGTGGAGTGCGCTCGCCGACTTCCAGAATGTGCATACACGCCTGGCGCCCGGCTTCGTCGTCGACAGCAAGCCGGACGGAGACAATGCGCGCACCATCAAGTTCGCCAACGGCTCGGTGGTCAAGGAAACGCTCGTCACGCTGGACGAAGAACGCCATCGCCTGGTCTATGTCGTGACGAGCGAACGCATCACCCATCACAACGCATCGGCCGAGATCATCGCGGATGGCGCAGACCGTTGCCGGTTCATCTGGACGACCGACATCCTGCCCGACGATCTCGCGCCGTACATCGACTCCCAGATGACCGAAGGCGCGAAGGCGATGAAGGCAGCGCTCGAACGTGCGTAGCTAGAGGCGAACGCCAAAACGCGCGGCGACGATGACCGTCCCGAGATAGAGAAGGAAGGTCAGCACACACGAGGAAAGCAACGCCCACCAGAAGGGGACACCGCTTCGCAACATGCCGGGCAAGGCGAGGAACATCGGCAGTGAGGGCAGGACGTACCAGAACGTCGCCTCCGCGTGATCGGCGATGCGCTTGGTGTCGCCGGTATCGCGCCACAGCCACATGATCGCGAGGAGGGAGACGAGCGGGAGCGATGCGACGAGAGCGCCGAATGCCGGACTGCGTTTGGCAATCTCCGAGACCGCCATGATGATCACGCCGGAAAGGAGCGCTTTCAGGACAAGATAGAGCATCGGTTCAACGCCTCATGGCCAGGACGCGCGCAGCATGGTCGGCGATTTTGGCCGGTGCCTCCGGCGGAAACGGCGTGATGCAGCTCGCGTTGATCTCACACAGGACATAGGTGTCTTCGCCGTCTGCCGTCTTCGGGCCGAAAAGAAAATCGGCATCCCAAAGCACGGGCAGACGCGCGCGCTCGAGGGCGAGCGTCGTCATCATAGTGGGAATCCATTCGCGTTCGAGGTTCTGGCGCAAGCGCGCGAATTGCGTTTCGTTCGGTGGGAACATAGTTTTCGCGGCGGGAAGGCCGAACGTCTTTGGATTCGGTGTTCCCTCGGTGTAGCCAGGCGCAAATTGCCGGGCAAAGCCAATGACCTCGTCCGCGCAGAGGTAGCAACGCACCATCCCTTCCACGATGCGCGGCTGGAATGGCTGATCGATCAGCCGACCCTCTCCCGCGAAGTAGGCTTCGCAGCCTGCGATGAATTCGGCGAGTGCGGCTTGCGACGTGCTGCCGTCGCGATCCGTCGCCTGCTGCAGTGAGACGAGCTCGTCCTGGAGCGAGGTCACTTTCCATACGCCTTGGCCGCCATTGCCGCGATAGCGTTTCAACACGCGAGTGCCCGATGCCCGAAGGCGCTCCGGAAACGCACGACGGAATTCTTCGAACGTCTCGTAGAGGTGCGTGTCGGCACCCCATCCGACATCGCGCGTGCGGTAAAGGACTTCCTTCGTCCCCATCCTGAGGATGACATCGGGGTGCGAGCCGACCCAAACGCCGCTCGCCGCGACGTGGCGCAGAATCGCATCGAGGTCGCTGCGGTCCCTACCGGCGTCGAGCGGATCGACCCAAGCGAGCACGCCGTCGCAAGCCAACAGACGCTCGCGAACCGCGCCGCTTACGGACTCGGAATACACCATTGGCTCGACCACAAAGCCACGCGTTTCCAGCGCCAGTGCGACCGGATGGAGGCGCGAATTCTCGGGCACGCGAGCAACCGGTTTGGCCGGATCGCCCCGCCATACGATTGCCATCTTGCGCTTCTGCGGAGTCGCCATGGAATCCGTTTAACATGTTTCGGGGCTGGGCCGCCTTGGGGCGGGGAGGGTGGAATTTGCCACCGTCCCCCTCTACAAGGCCGCCTCGACAACAGGGCGTTCCATGGCAGACGGCAAACAATCCCGGCCCAAGGCACGGACGGTACGCGGTTTTCGCGACCGCGCCGCCGGCGAACTTGTGGCCGAACGGACGATGCTCGACGCCATCCGGCGCACCTTCGAGAGCTACGGCTTCGACGCGCTCGAGACGCCGCTCGTCGAATACACCGACGCGCTCGGCAAGTTTCTCCCCGACGTCGACCGACCGAACGCCGGCGTGTTTTCGTTTCGTGACGATGACGAGCAGTGGGTGTCGCTGCGTTACGACCTGACGGCGCCCTTGGCGCGCTATGTCGCTGAGAACCAGCAATCCCTGCCGCGCCCGTTTCGCCGCTATCAGATTGGAACGGTTTTCCGCAACGACAAGCCGGGCCCGGGACGGTTTCGCGAATTCATCCAGTGCGACGCCGACACCGTCGGTACTTCCTCCCCCGCCGCCGATGCCGAGATGGTGATGATGTTCGCCGACACGCTCGAAGCTCTGGGACTCAAGCGCGGCGAATATGTGATCAAGGTCAGCAATCGAATGCTTATGGATGGCATTCTGGAAAGCATCGGATTGCAAGACTCGCCAGAGAACTTTGAAAAGCGAGCGGCGGTTCTCAGGGCCCTCGACAAATTGGATCGTCTGGGTCCCGACGGTGTTCGCGCCCTTTTGGGCAAAGGACGAAGAGATGAATCTGGTGATGTCACGCAGGGAGCCGATCTAAGGCCCGATCAAATTACCAAAGTGATGACATTCACCAATGTGACTGTGGAGCGTCCGAACACATCGGATCCGGGGGACAATCAACGAAGTCGAATGATCGAAGCTTGGAGAACGTCTGTTCGTGACAGTTCTCCCGGAATGCAGGGGATTGAGTCACTCATCGCCGTCGAGAGCCTCCTAACCTCGGAAGGATATGATGATGCTCGGGTTCAGTTCGATGGATCAGTCATTCGGGGCCTCGGTTACTACACTGGCGCCATCTTCGAGGCGCAGCTCACCTTTCCGGTGAAAAATGAAAAGGGACAGGACGTCGTGTTTGGCTCCATTGGCGGCGGCGGCCGCTACGACGATCTGGTCGCGCGCTTCACCGGCCAAAAAACACCGGCGGTTGGATTCTCCATCGGCGTGAGCCGCCTTCTCACGGCACTCGAGATGCGAAAATCGGCAACAACAATCAGTGAGCGGCTCGTCGTCGTGACTGTGTTCGACAAGAACGACGCGTCGCCTGCATTTAAAATGGTGCGCGAATTGCGCACTGCGAAGATCAGGGCCGAAGCCTATGTCGGGACCGGCAAGCTCGGCGATCAATTCAAATACGCCGACAAGCGCGGCGCCGCACTCGCGATCATCGAAGGCCCGGACGAAAACAAGGCAGGCAAGATCAAGATCAAAGACCTCGCACTCGGCGCGGAACTCGCAAAATCGGTAGAGAGCAGGGCGGAGTGGATCGCCAACCGTCAGGCCGAAGTCACGGTCGAGCGCTCGGCCCTGGTCGAGAAGGTGCGAGAGCTGCTCGCGCGCGGCCGCTGACCATGCCCGCCTTTCCGCACTACGACACGAAGTCAATCGAGGCCCTGAACCAGCAGGCGGACGCGATCCTGCAGTGCTTCGCGGCACGCGGCTATGTGCGGCAGGAGCCGAGCGTGCTGCAGCCTGCCGACATCTTCCTCGACCGCTCGGGCGAGGAGATTCGCCGCCGCACCTTCACGCTGACCGACCCATCGGGTCGCGAATTGTGCCTTCGTCCCGATCTCACCATTCCCATCTGCAAGATGCTGGTGGATTCGAAGGCGAAATTTCCACAGCGCATTTCCTACAACGGGCTGGTCTTCCGCCATCAGCCGAACGAGCCGCATCGTCCGACGCAGTTCTTTCAGGCCGGCGCCGAGCTTCTCGGTCTCGAGGATCGTGCGGCCGGCGAAAGCGAGATCATGTCGCTTGCCGTCGAAGCGCTGCATGCCGCCGGTCTCAACGATTTCGAGATGAAGGTCGGCGATTTGGCGCTGTTCGGTGCGTTGGTCGATGCCCTCGATGTTCCGGCACAGTGGCGGGCGCGGTTGAAGCGCCATTTCTGGCGCGCGGGCTATTTCGAAGCGCTGCTCAATCGCCTGACCCATGGGGCGGCGACGGACACGCAGCGTCTGTTGGGCTCGCTCGGCGGCCTCAGCACTCAGGAGTCGCGCGCCGCGATCGAAGGCCTGATGGACATGGTGGCAGACGCCCCGCAAGGTGCCCGCACGCGAGAGGAAATCGTCGAGCGGCTGATGGAGCAGGCGGCGGATGCGGCGGCGCTCCGGCTCGATCCGAAAATTGCGCGCGTGATCACGAGCCTGCTCAACATATCCGGGACGGCCCAGGCCGCGCTCGGCGAGATTCGGACCTTGACGAAGAACGCCGGCGTCAAGCTCGACGCACCACTGGCGGCGATGGAGGCGCGCCTTGCCGCGCTCAAGTCGCTCGGCATCGATCCGTCGCGCGTCGCGTTCGCGGCACGCTTCGGCCGCAACATGGAATACTATACCGGCTTCGTGTTCGAGCTTTGGTCGCGCGATGCCGAAGGCAAAGTTCAGATCGCCGGCGGCGGACGCTACGACACGCTCCTCGAGGCGCTTGGCGCCAAGCGCGCAATTCCGGCGATCGGTTTCACACTACGCACCGAACGCGTGCTGGCGGCGCGCCATTTCGCGGGAGCGGCGTGATGACCGCACTGACGCTCGCCGTTCCCTCGAAGGGGCGCCTGCAGGAGCAGGTCAGCGATTATTTCGTCGACGCCGGCGCCACGTTGGTGCAGTCGGCCGGTGCGCGCGGCTACCGCGCAACGCTGTCCGGATTGCCTGACATCGAAGTGATGCTGCTCTCGGCTTCTGAAATTGCATCCTCGTTGATTTCAGGCGACGTGCATCTGGGCGTCACGGGCGAAGACTTGCTGCGTGAGCAGGCGCCGGAACTGGCGGGCCGCATCCATCTCGTCAAGCCGCTCGGTTTCGGCTTCGCGAACGTCGTCGTGGCGGTGCCGCAATATTGGATCGACGTGTCGACCATGGCGGACCTCGACGATGTCTGCGCCGCCTTCGTGCAGAAGCATCGCCGGCGCCTGCGCATCGCGACCAAGTATGTTCAGATGACGCGAAGCTTTTTCGCGCACATGGGTATCTCGGACTATCGCATCGTCGAGAGCGCCGGCGCGACCGAGGGCGCGCCCGCGGCCGGAACGGCTGAGGCCATCGTCGACATCACCACGACAGGCGCAACACTTGCCGCCAACGGTTTGAAGGTCGTGGAAGATGGCACCATCCTGGAAAGTCAGGCTCAACTCGCGGCTTCGCTCCATGCCGATTGGACCGATGAAGCGCGCGCCGCGGCCGAGTCTCTGCTGGCGCGTTTGGGCGCGCGCGAACGCGCCAAGAGTTCGCAGATTCTGCGCGTCCGGCTCGATCGCAATGCCGACGCGATCCTCGCGACGCTGGCGCAAGATGTCGGCGCGTCCGTGTTGTCGCGACCGACCGATCCGAACGGCGAGTACTCCATCCTTTGTCCGCGTTCCAACTTGATGGAGGCGATCGCGTCGCTGCGGAGGCAAGGCTGCCACGCGCCGGCCACGACGCAGGATGCGGACTATGTCTTCGATACGGCCAATCCGCTTTACGCGGGTCTGGTCGCTGCGCTCGCCTGATTCAACGCCTCAGCCAGGCGCAGCGCGTCGCCATCGTCGTGATAGATCCCGAACCCGATCCGCAAGCTGTCGCCACGATGGTCGACTATGATGTTCCTGGCGGCCAGCTGCTCGACGATGGCGCCAGCCTTTGGCGTTCGGAAGGCAAGGAAGCGGCCACGACTCCTCTCATCAGGCACGACAAGCGAGGCACTGTTCACATCTGCCGAGCGGCTCGCGGCGAGGAACGTTTTCTCGATGTGGCGCACATGCCGCAACATGTTTTCCACCGTGAGTCCTTTCTCGCTCAACCAATCCTGCACCGCGTTCAAGCGATACAGTCCCGCGGCGTCGAAGGTGGCACCCATGAAACGGCTGCCGTCACGCGCGTACTGAACCGTGGACGACTGGGACTCGAGAGCCGAAAAACCTGCGTACCATCCGGTGTCGCGCGGGCGAAGACCGAAGTCGGGTGGACAGTGCAGGAAGCACACGCCTTCACCGGCCATGGCGTACTTGTAGCCGCCGGCAAGATAGAAAACGCGATCGGCGAGTCCGCCGAGGTCGGTGGGCACGGCCATGAAGCCGTGATAGCCGTCGATCACGACATAGGTGGCGCGGTCTCGCACCGCGCTGACCAATTTCGCCAGATCTCGCACGGCGTAGCCGGAATCGAAAAAGACCTGGCTGAGGAAGACCAGGTCGAAAGTGTTCTGAGCAGCCTCCGAGGCGAAGCGTTCCTCGAAGGACGCAAATGGCTCGGTTGGTATGCGCGTGACATTGGCCAAACCGTCTTCTTCCAAGCGAGCGATCTGGCGGGCGAAACTCATGAACTCGCTTGTTGTCGTCAGAACGCGGACCGGGCGGCCTTGCGGCAGGCACGAGAGAATGCGCAGAACGAAGCTGTGCGTGTTCGGTCCAAACGCAATGCTGGTCGGATCGGGAAGCGCAAGCTGGCGCGCGACATGCGCCTGGGCCCGCGGAATCACGTCGGCAAAGATGTAATCCCACTTGTGGTCCAGGAGACGCGCGGCATCGCGCCAAGCCTGGAGTTGTGCGTCGAACGAGACGTCGGGCCAGGGATGATGACTATGCGCGGCGCAATGAAGTGGAGCGCCTGCATGGCCGAACGTCCTCTCGAACCCGCTCATTGCGGCGACTGAGGTCCGGCCTTGATATCGGGATCGTTCAGGTGTTCCGCCTTCCAGCGCATTGCCTCCCATATGCGTGTGCGGCCGGAAGGATGGTCGTAGAAGATGGCTTCCTCCCATGGACCGGGATCGAGCTTCCGATAGCTGCTGAGCTTGAGGGCGACTGTGGCGAACGCGTCGGGTTTGCGCGCCGCGTTGATGCCGAACATGTCCGCGTGGATCTCGGTCGTTCGCGAAATGGTGTTGGTCACGGGAGTCGCGAGCAACGAAAAAATCGTCGCCAGGGCAGCAAGCACGGGCAACCCGGCCGGATCGTCGATCATTCGGATGTGCCAACTGCCGCCGAATACACCGGTCAGCCAGCCAAAGCCCCAGTTCACAAAGGCGAATCCCGCCAGATAGACGAACGCGATAAGCAGCAGGAGGCGAAAAGCGTCGTCAGCCACATAGTGCCCCATCTCGTGGCCGAGTATTGCCAATACTTCGTCATGCGTTCCCTTGTGCAGAAGGTTGTCGTTGAGAGTGATCCGCGTCGTTCCGAGAAAGCCCGAGACGTTGGCCGAGATGCGATCGGATTGCCGCGAAGCGTCCGACACATAGACATTCTCCGCGGGGATACCGTTGGCTCGCGCCAGTGCAAGAACGTCGCTCTTCCACGGGCCCGATGGCATCTGCGAAAAATGATTGAACAGCGGCGCAATGAAAACCGGCCCGATGATGAAGAGTATCGCCAGATAAATCGTGGCGATGCCCGTGCCCCAAAGCCACCAGTTGCGCGGCGTAGATCGGATAACGGCATAGATGAGCGTCAAGACGATCATGCCTGCCACCAACGAAAGGCCGAACAGGATTGTCTGATCGCCGGACCATGCGAGGAACGTCTGATTCATGAGGCCATAGGAGCGCTCGCGGAAAAAGTCTTCGTAGATCGTGAGCGGCAGCGTCAAAATGGTCGTCAACGCGATATATTGCGCGGAATAGATCGGCACCTGCCAGAAGCGCGAGCGCGTCCAGCGTTGCGCAAGATCGCGCATGCGCACAGAAATCTTCAACCAGAGCAGCAGCGCCGATACGGCGACCGCATAAAAAGCGTCGACAAACAGCAAGACATAGCCGCCCTCGAAATAGGAATCCGATCGGGCCCGTGCTGCGCCGCTCACCTGCGCAAGGTAGGCCTCCGTTGCCTTTTTCGGATCGAACGGCTGGTTCGAGCCGAGCGGTGGGAGATTGTGCACGGTGACATGTGCGGTAGGCGCTGCGGACGGTCCCGCGGACTGCGCCAGCGACGGACTAAGCGCAACGCTTGCCAATAAGGCCGTCACCGCGATCACGATTGAAACAAATCTCATGGCGGCCTCCGCGCCGCGACCCTATCAGATGCTGTGCGGGTTTGTCCGCTGCGCGGCGATGCGCTAAGCGTCACGCATGACCGGCACGAGCAAAGCCATGCTGTCACGCGATGGCGCGAATATCGCGTATTTGCGGCGCGCCGGTACAGCGCCCGGCATCGTATGGCTCGGCGGCTTCAAGTCGGAGATGACCGCGACGAAGGCGACCGCGCTCGATGATTGGGCGAGGAGAACGGGACATGCATTTGTACGCTTCGACTACTTCGGACATGGCGCATCGTCGGGCGACTTTCGCGACGGCACGATCACCCGATGGCGCGACGACGCTCTCGCCGTCATCGATGCATTGACGGCCGGTCGGCAGATTCTCGTCGGATCGAGCATGGGCGCGTGGCTGGCGCTGCTTGCTGCATTGGCCCACCCGCAACGCATCGCCGCGCTGCTGCTGATCGCTCCGGCGGTCGACTTCACGGAGTCACTGCTGTGGAACAGGTTGGATCAAACCATGCAGAGCGAGATTCTGACAAAGGACGAGTGGCTGCGTCCTACCGCCTATGGCACCGAGCCTTATCCCATCACGCGCGCACTGATCGAGGATGGACGCAAGCATCTGTTGCTCGACCACGCGATCGCTTTGTCCTGTCCGGTTCGCATCGTGCAAGGTATGGAAGATCCCGACGTGCCTTGGACCCATGCGGTGAAACTCGTCGATGCGCTCGGGCCCGACACGCAGTTGACGCTGATCAAGAATGGCGACCATCGCCTCTCGAAACCGCATGAGCTTGCGCTAATCGAACAAATTTTGTCGGCGCTTGTCGCCGACAACAAGGGCTAGAACGGTGGCGATCAGAAGATTCCTCTTTGTGATTGCGATGCTTCCCATAGTTGCGCATGCGGCTACTGCGCCGCCGAGCGGCAGAGCCCAATATGATCACTGCCTGGCGCGTGCTGCGATCAATGGCAACGATGCCTTGCGCGAAGCGACACTGTGGCAACAGTCGGGCGGCGGTCCAGCCTCTGATCATTGCATGGCGGTGGCGCTCGTTTCGCTGCATCGTTATGGCGAAGCGGCCGTCAAGCTCGATGCGTTGGCACGCGGCGGCTTTACGAACGATCCGTCCATGCGAACCGAGTTGTTCGATCAGGCGGGCAACGCCTGGCTCCTTGCCAACAATCCGGACAATGCCGTCGGATCCTTTACAGCGGCTTTGGCGCTTGATCCGTCGGATGCGGACATTCTGGCTGATCGCGCGCGCGCCAACGCCATGAAGAAGATGTGGGCTCGCGCGGATTCCGATCTGAGCGCCGCACTCCTCGTCAATCCCGCCCGCGCAGACTTACTCGTATTGCGCGGCAGTGCGCGTCACGCGATGGGACGTAAGCCCGAAGCGCGCGCTGACTTCGAGCAGGCTTTGGCGATTCATCCCGGACTTGCCGATGCCCTTCTCGAACGCGGCATGATGAAGTTGGAATCCGGCGATGTGGCCGGCGCACGTGCCGACTGGAGCCAGGTCGTGGCGACGGCGTCCGGAACCGCTGCCGGCGATGCGGCCCGCCAGCGTCTGGCGGACATTCAACCCGCGCCCAAGCCCGTCGGAACGAAACCGGCGCCTGCGCCGAAGCCCGCCAAGGCGCACTGAAACACACGATTACGCCGGGGAGGCGATATACAACCACTCCGACTCCACCGCCGGATCGTCGTCTGGGCGACGCTGCGGCAGCGCGCCCAGTTGGGCCAACGCCCACACTGCCATCGCACGCACGAGCGGCGAGGGATCGTCCAACAAGCGGTTCGCTTCCGGTGCAAGGGATGGGTCGCTCGAATTTCCGATGGCGATCAGCACATTGCGGACGAAGCGGTCGCGACCGATGCGCTTGATCGGCGATTTGCGAAACTGAGCGCGGAACTTTTCGTCGTCGAGTCGCGCTAGCTCTGCCAGTCGGGCGTGTTTCAACTCTTGCCGTGGATGAAACTGCGATTCGTGCGCGGCTTTCGCGAATTTGTTCCACGGGCAAACGGCCAGGCAATCGTCGCAGCCATAGATGCGGTTGCCGATCGCTTTGCGAAATTCGCGCGGTATGTGTCCCTTGTGCTCGATGGTGAGATAGGAGATGCAGCGGCGCGCATCGAGTTCATAGGGCGCAGGAAACGCATTCGTCGGACAGATATCGAGACAGCGCCGGCATTGACCGCAATGGTCTATCTCGGGCGCGTCCGTCTCGATTTCTAGCGTCGTGAAAATGGACGCGAGGAAGAGCCAAGACCCGAACTCGCGGCTGACGAGATTGGTATGCTTGCCTTGCCAGCCCAGGCCCGCGGCGTGCGCGATCGGTTTCTCCATGACGGGTGCCGTATCGACGAACACCTTGACCTCGGCCCGATGATCCCTTGCGATGCTCGCTGCGAGCCGCCTGAGCTTCCTCTTGATCACGTCGTGATAGTCGTCACCTTGGGCGTAGACGGAAATCGCGCCGCGATCACGTCGCTCGAGCGAGGCAAGTGGATCGTGATCGGGCGCATAGTTCATTCCGAGCACGATGATGCTCTTTGCCCGCGGCCAAAGGACGAGCGGATCGCCACGGCGCGCCGCATTGCGTTCCATCCAGTCCATCGTTCCGTGCCTGTGATCCGCGAGGAATTCTCCCAACCGAGCACCTGCAGCTGGCGGAGCGGTGGCGCGGGCAAACTTCACGACGTCGAAGCCTTCGGCCAGGGCGCTCGCCGCGATCGCTTCGCGCAATGCGGTGCTAGAAATCGAGTTCGGCATAGGTCGACGCCGGCGGTTGGCCCGGCACGCGATCCGACAGCAGCGTGCGGAACGACGGTCGCGATTTGATCCGAACGTACCATTCCGCGACCGGCGAATACTCCGTCCACGGAATTTCTCCGAAATAGTCGAGTGCCGAGAGATGCGCGGCCACGGCAAGATCGGCGAGCGTACACTCGCGCATCGCAAGATTGCCGTTCGCTTCGGCAGCTTGGCCAACGGTCTTGAGCATGAAGCGCAGTGCTTCGCGGCCTTGACGGATGATGTTCATGTCGGGCGCGCTTCTGGAGACCGTTCCGGTGTAGCGCTGGGCGCCCTTTTCGAACACGATTCGCCGCGTCACCTGATCGTGCAGGGGGCCCATCGCCCAATCGAGCCAGCGCAAGACTTCGGCGCGGCGCACCGGATCGTCGGGTGTGAGCGGATGTTCGGGATAGTTGCCTTCCAGATGATCGACGATCGCCCACAGGCCCTCGCTTCGCGTTCCATCGAGTTCGACAAAGACCGGAAGATGGGCGGCGGGGTCTTCCGATTGGACCGGATCCAAGGTCAGCCGCTTTTCGCCGGCCATGAGCCGAGCAAGGCGTGACGCGGGCGAGAGCGTGAGATGAATCAATTTGCGCATCGTGGCGATTAATCTAGTCGAGGCGGTGGATCACCGCTACTTCAGACACCAGTCCAAGGCATCGCGAACGACCTGATGCTGGCGCGAGACCAGCGTTCCTGTGCGCCGCCGAACATAACGGCCGGGGCGATCGGCCTTGAGGCGTATGGGATTTGGCAGCACGGCCGCGAGGCGCGCCGCCTGCGCCTGCGTCAACTCGGCCGCGCTGACTCCGAAATAGTTCTGGGCGGCCGCCTCGGCGCCGAAATTGCCATGTCCCCAATCGACGACGTTGAGATAGGCGGTGAGGATGCGTTCCTTCGGCCACAGGGCCTCGATCAGTACCGTCAGCCAGGCTTCGATGCCTTTTCGAATGTAGCTGCGCACGGGAATGAGGAACAACTCGCGCGCTGTCTGTTGGCTGAGCGTGCTTGCGCCGCGCAGCGGTTTGTGGCGCTTGCTGTAGTCGCGCCACGCATCGTCCATTTCCTTCCAGTCGAAGCCGTGATGGTTGCAGAAATTCTGGTCCTCGGAGCCGACGACCGCGCGCTGAAGATAGGGCGAAATGGCGCTCATTTCGCGCCATGAATAGTGCACAGGATTGAGCGTGATCAGGCTGAACGCCATCTGCGGCGTGAAGGGGATCGGCAGAACACGAAAAATCAGGAGCAGGATCGCCGGCGCGGGCAGGGCGAAAAAAAAGAGCACGGACAATATGCGCCGCAGCCAGGGTATCCTGCCGCCCATACGTCCATGCCAAAGCCAACGAAAGAAAGACGCATGTTCTTGTCGGCCCGCGCCTTGCCCCCTCGTGATTCTGTTTTGTCCCATGCGCTCAGCATAGCAAGCCTATGCCATGCTGGCGCAACGCAGGACCTGAACACCTATTTGAGTGAACCCGAAACGGTCGTGAATGTGGTCGACAAGCTGGTGCCGACCGCGGTGACCGCACCGATGATGACAACGGCGATGAGTGCCGCGATCAATCCGTATTCGATTGCCGTAGCGCCATCGTCCTGGCGGCAAAAGTTCTTAATGAGACTCAGCATGGTCAGCTCACCTCGGAAGCAGGTTAAAGTTCGCGCTCAAATTGCGCGGCGCGAGGGTGGGTGACGCCCATTGACTTTTATTTACATAAGCCGGCTCGTTTGGAATTGAATTTGCCTAAAATGCGAGGCAATTCTCGAATCCCGTTCGCCCCGATTCATCGGGCGGGCCGCCCGCACGATGAAGGATCCCAGTATGCACAACCTTGTTAACGACGTGATCCTGGGAATTGTCGAAGGATTGACAGAATTTCTTCCGGTATCGTCAACCGCCCATCTCCTGATCGTTCAGGACTTGTTAGGCTTTGTGCCCCCGGGTGAAGTTTTCCCAATTGTTATCCAATTCGGAGCAATTCTCGCAGTCGTCGCCATCTACTGGCGCCGGTTCTGGGACGTGCTGGTTACTTTACCGACGTCCAGGGACTCCCGACGCTTCGCGCTTGGCGTCGTTCTGGCGTTTCTGCCAGCCGCCGTGTTCGGTGCGGCGCTGCATGGTTTCATCAAGAACATTCTCTTCGCTCCGGACATTGCGCCGAAAGTGATCGCGACGACCCTCATCATGGGCGGCATCCTGATTCTCATCTTCGAACGCCTAGCGCCGCCGCCGCGCCATATGGACGGCGACAAGCTGCCTCTGGCGACGATGTTCTGGATCGGCGTATTCCAGATCCTCGCCATCATTCCCGGCGTGTCGCGATCAGGCGCCACGATCCTTGGTGGCGAGTTGATCGGCGTCGACCGCAAGGCCGGCGCGCTCTTTACCTTCTACCTTGCCGTGCCAACGATGTTCGGCGCGACCGTATTCGATCTTTGGAAAAATCGTTCGATCCTGAATCTCGACGCCGGAATCGATATTGCGGTCGGCTTCGTGGTGTCCTTCGTAGTGGCGATTTTTGTCGTGCGGAGCTTCATCGGCTTCATCGGACGCTATGGTCTGAAGCCTTTCGGGTGGTACCGGCTCGCGGCTGGAATTGGGATTATCGCGGCGCTGGCTTTGCGCTGACACGTTCGCGCACCAACTCGTCATATTGCCCCTTCGGCCGAAAGCGCGACAAGTAGGTTGGAACTTCGGCCTCGACCGATGTCGGCGCAATGCCGAGCGACGCAAGCGCATCGGAAGCACTGACGATGTTGTCCGACCTGAGCAGCGTCACCTGGTCCGGAGTCAGCAAAGGCTTCGGCATGAATTGCAGGAAGAACGCCTGGAACGCGGCGATGGAAAAAGGAATGGGCAAGAGGAGACGCTTGCGGCATGTCTCGCGCAGGATGACCTGCATCAACTCCTTGAAAGTGTAGATCGTCGGACCGCCCAGCTCGTAAGTCTTGCCGCGCGTCGACGGATCGTTTAGCGCACGCAACACGGCGCTGGCGACATCGCCGACGAACACCGGTTGGAATTTCGTGTGACCGCCGCCGATCAGCGGCAAAACCGGAAGGATGCGGGCAAGTGCCGCAAAGCGATTAAAGAAATCATCCTCGGGACCGAAGACGATGGATGGACGCAGGATGGTCGCGTCGGAAAATGCTTCGCGGACGCGCCGTTCGCCTTCGCCCTTGCTTGCGGCATAGCTGCTTTCGGCATCGACATTCGCGCCGATCGCGGAAATATGCACAAGCGAGGAGACGCCCACCGCCTGTGCTGCCTTGGCAATCGCCGCCGCACCTTCGACATGCACGGCATTGAAGTTCTGACGGCCGCGCGAAAAAAGTATGCCCGTGAGATTGACGACTCCGCTGGCGCCATGAATGGCGGCCGCGATTTGTTCGGGATTGCGCACGTTGCACTTGACGATAGCGATCTGTCCGACATGCCCCATGGGCGGAAGAAAGAAGCCCTGGCTCGGATAGCGCACGGCGACGCGAACGCGGAAGCCGGCGCGCGCTAGTGCGCGAACGGTGTGGCGGCCGACGAATCCTGTGCCGCCGAAAACGGTGATCAAGGTGTTGGTCATCATCCGCTACATAGCCAACGTCGGCGCCGGGGGAAAGGGCTGAGCGCCGCTTTATTCTTCGATGTATTGGCGCTCGCCCGTCGCTGGTTCGACATAAACGGTTATCGGCTTTCCGGTCGTGTCGTCGATGAACCGCTCCTGAGTGCGAACCCAACCCGCACCTGGCGGCCGTGCCATTGTCGGCTTGTAGATCACGCGCTCGAATACGGTACCGACCACGAGCAGAATTCCCCAGAACGCGAATACCGCCGCCGGGGGAAACGTGCCGGTCGCCAGAGCCACCAGTCCGCACAGGATGCAGATGATGGCGATCGCGATCAGAAATCCGCGCAGCACGCTCAATTGTCCGGCTCGAGAATGACCGCCGTGCCGTAGGCGACGATTTCGCTCATGGTTTGCCCGATCTCCGAGGAGTCGAAGCGCATCATCACGACGGCGGTCGCACCCATCACAGTCGCATTCTTGACCATGCGGTCGATGGCCTGGCGTCGGGTTTCCTCGAGCAGTTGCGTGTATTCGTGAATCTCGCCGCCGACGATCGAGCGCAAGCCGGCCATGATATTGCCGCCGAGCCCACGCGAACGAACGACAACGCCGAACACTTCGCCAAGCGTCTGTTTGCGGCGCTGTCCTGGTATGTTTTCCGTCGTGGTCACAAGCATTCCATTGTCCCCATCCGTCGCTGCCGGCAAAGTCTAGCAGAAATTCTATGGCGGCCGTCTTCGTTGACACCCCGGGCAGGCGCCACTAAACATCGCCGCCCATCGGCCCAGATGGCGGAATTGGTAGACGCACTAGTTTCAGGTACTAGCGCTGCAAGGCGTGGAGGTTCGAGTCCTCTTCTGGGCACCACTTCGCGACAGCTCTGAACTCAGCGGAGAAGCGGCAATGGTCAAAAGGAAGCCGGCGCCCGTGCGAAAGGGCGTGCCGAAGAAATCGCCCGCCGCCAACACGACGCCGCGCGGAAAGAAGCGCGACGTCGTCGATGAAACCTCCGATGCGAGCTTCCCCGCCAGCGATCCGCCGAGTTGGACGCCGGTCACCGGCGAAAAAAAGATGCACAGTTGACGCGGACATCGTGTCGCTTCACCAGTAAGCGATGGACGCCGCTATACGTCTTGCGACAAATGCCGACATCGCGTCGTGGCTCGAAATCGTGCGCGAGGTCGAGCCCCTGTTCGGCCCGATGCCTAGGTTCGACGTCACGCTCAAAAACAATATCATAAGGGGTACAGCCTTATGCGCCGAGGATGGCAAAGGCGGTGTTGATGGCGGATTGCTGCTCGGCGGCGAGGCGCCTGACCATTGGATCCGCTGGCTTGCGGTGCGGCGCTCAGCGCGCGGGCAGGGCACGGGCGCGGCACTGGTCGGCGAGGCTATGGCTCGGTGCGCCGCACCCTGCACGATTTCGCTCGCGACATTCGGTGTCGACAATGCGCAGGGCAGACCGGCGCGTAACCTTTATCAACGTCTCGGATTCGTCGCCGGCGAAATGTTGCCGCGTGGACCGGAAGGCGGCACGCGCCAAAGCTTCACTCTGGTGCGCTCGTGACCGCGCGCGGGCTGCGAAACATCCGTCTGCTTGGCATTTTCAACTTCTGTTTGGACTTCCGCATCTATGCGCCGATCGCGGTCGTGTACTTCGCGCACATCACCGGCTCGTACGCGCTGGCAGTGCTCATCTTTTCGTTCGCCAAGATCGCTTCGACAATATTCGAAGTACCGACGGGCGTGTTTTCGGACTTTGCCGGCCGCAAGATCACGATCATCGTCGGACAGTTTGCAAGTCTCGCGAGCATCGCATCTTACGCTGTCGCCGGTGACTTTCAAATTCTGGCCGTGGGAGCGATCTTTGAGGGCCTCGCATTCTCCTGCTTCAGCGGCAACAACGAAGCGCTTCTCTACGACACGCTGAAGGAAGAACGTGAGGAGGCGCACTATGCCGAGTATCAGGGCCGGGCGAGCTCGATGTTCCAGATCGCGCTCGCCGTGTCGGCTCTCTTGGCGGCAATCATCCTCGGCTGGTCCGGCATGCGGATGCTTTATGTGCTTTCACTGGTCCCGCAAGCAGCCGCTCTGGCGGTGGCTCTATTCTTCCACGAGCCGAAGCAGCATGATCGCCGCTTCGAAGCCAATGTCTTTGCCCATGTGTCCGAAGCATTCGCCGGCTTCGTGCGCGACATACGGCTGCGCGACCTCAGCATCGCGTCGATTCTTGGCTTTGCGCTGGGCGAGGCCAAACACATGTTCTATCCCGCCTTCTTCGCGTTGCTCTGGCCGGCTTGGGCGCTGGGCGTGGCAGGCATGCTCGTCCATGGTTTCGCGGCGCTCGGGTTTCGCGCGGCAGGCGCATTAATCAGGCGCTATCGCGAATTTCCCGTTCTTTTGTGGTCCAACGTCACCGCCATCACATTGGGCGTTGGGGCAGTCGCGGTTCCGACAGTGGCAAGCCCCGTGATTTCCTCCCTGAACTCGTTTCCGTTCGGTCCGAGCGTGGTTGCGCAGGGCAGCCTGATGCAAAAGGCGTTCAGCGATGCGCAGCGCGCCACCATGGGATCGTTGATCGCATTGGGCGGCAACCTGCTCTTCGCGGTGGCGGTTTTTGCTATCGGCGCACTGGCCGACAGGATTGGTCCGCGCTATGCCTTGCTAACGGCGGAGATTCTCTCCATATCCGTCACGTTTTTGTATTGGAGGCTGTACCGTTCGGTCGATGCCGGAGAAACGGTGAGCGAAACGCATGAAGATCAAACTGCATAAAGGTGATTTGCCCGGCACCGTCGATCTTGGCCCGCTGGTTGCAGTCGACAGCGAGACACTCGGACTCAATCCCGTACGCGACCGGTTGTGCTTGGTTCAGCTATCCGCCGGTGACGGGATCTGTCATGCCATCCAATTCGCGCCGGAATCCTATGCGGCCCCAAATCTCAAGAAGATGCTCGTCGATCCGAAGGTCACCAAGATGTTTCACTTCGCGCGCTTCGATGTTGCGATGTTCCAGCGTTATCTCGGAGTGACGACCGCGCCCATCTACTGCACCAAGATCGCCTCGAAGCTCGTGCGGACTTATACCGACAAGCACGGATTGAAGGATCTGGTGAAGGAATTGCTCTCCGTCGATCTCTCGAAGGAACAGCAGAGTTCGGACTGGGGCGCTCCGGAACTCAGCGAAAAGCAACTCGCGTATGCCGCCAACGATGTCGCCTATCTTCATCGATTGAAAGAGGTGCTCGATGGCATGCTGGCGCGCGAACACCGCACGGCGTTGGCGCAGGCCTGTTTCGACTTCCTGCCTGCCCGTGCCGAACTGGACCTCGCAGGGTGGGACGGCATCGACATTTTCGAACACTGAATCTCGAGTAGTAGCCATAGGCGGCTCTTAACCCTGCGCAATAATGTAACTTGAATGACGTGCCGGGCTGGTTCACACTTGGCACGATTTTCGCGTGGTCGACGGACCGGGAAAGCTCCGCAACGCGAGAGCGCCACAAGTCCTTGAAGACCGTCAACAATTAAGGGAACTCATGGCGACCGCCAAAATCAAGCCGATCAAGCCTGCGCTGGCCCTCGAGCGTGACCTGGCGGCCGCTCGGCGCGTGCTCAAGCACGCCGCCGACGCCGTCGGTGCCCTGGGTTCGTCGCTCAACGGCGACTTCTCGCGCGCGATCGATACGATCTTGGCCGTCGAGGGCAGGATCATCGTCAGCGGCATGGGCAAGTCGGGTCATGTCGGGCGCAAGATCGCCGCCACCCTTGCCTCGACCGGCACGCCGGCGCTGTTTCTCCACCCTGCGGAAGCGAGCCACGGCGACCTCGGCATGGTCACCCGCGCCGATGCTCTCTTGATGCTTTCCAACTCCGGCGAAACTGCCGAGCTCGCCGATCTCATCACATACGGTAAGCGCCTCTCCATTCCGCTGATCGGCGTCGCGAACAACCCCGAGTCCAGATTGCTGCAGGCGTCCGATGTCGCGCTTCTGCTGCCCAAGGCGCAGGAGGCATGCCCGATGGGTCTGGCGCCGACCACCTCGACGACGATGATGCTCGCACTCGGCGATGCGCTCGCCGTCGCCTTGATGGAGCGACGCGGTTTCTCCGCCGAGCAGTATCGCGATTTTCATCCGGGTGGTTCGCTGGGCAAGAAGCTCATCCGCGTCAGCGACATTATGCACAAGGAAGAGGAACTACCGCTCGTAAAGCCCAATACTTCGATGCGTGAGGTTCTCATCACCATGACTTCCGGCAAATACGGTGGATTCACGGGATACGCCGGGGTGGTTGATAAGAGCGGCGCTTTGGTAGGCATCATTACCGATGGCGACCTGCGTAGGCACATGGAGCCCGCCTTGCTCTACCGCAAGGCGCGGGAAGTCATGACGCCGAACCCAAAAACGGTACCACCGGACATGCTGGCGGCGGCGGCGTTGACCTTCATGAACGCCAAGCCGCCGAAGGTCACGCATCTGTTTGTCGTGGATCCGAAGGCATCTGTGAAAAGGCCGATCGGTTTTCTCAGCGTGCACGACTGTCTGCGCGCAGGATTGTCCTGAATGACACGGCGCTCAAACGTGACGGAGGCCGTCGTCCAGACGATCGGTAGCGCCACGGCGCGGGCGCGACGCGACTGGTCCGCGCGTACACGCGACACGGCGTTCCACGCCTTGCGCTATTCGCGTTTTGTCGGCGTGATGAAGCGAGCATTGCCGACAGCAGCCGGCGCGCTCATTGCCATCGTGCTTATCTTTGCGCTCTTGCCGCGGCAGACGGACAAAGTCTCTTTCGCCTACGAGAGCATGGGACGCATCGACAACGATCTGGCAATGTTGAAGCCGCGTCTCACCGGCAGCGACCAATCAGGCAATCCGTTCGTCATTACAGCCGACGCGGCGATCCAGCAGGGCGCGAATGCGCACAAGGTCTTGCTGAAAAAAGTCGAGGCCGATCTCACTTTCGACAAGAACCGCTGGATGAATGCGAGCGCGATGCAGGGTTTCGTGGATATGGATAAGAGCGCGCTCACGCTGACGGGTGGAATAGCCGTGTTTTCCGACGACGGTTACGAGCTTCACACTGAGCGCGCCAATGTCGATCTCAAAAAGGGTATTTTCCACGGGCCCGGCGAGGTGACGGGGCAGGGACCAATGGGGACGCTGCGCGCCGATACTTTCGAGCTCGACCGCGCAACGAAACAAATCACCCTGCATGGACACGTGCAGATGACCATCGTCCCGTCACAGGCGCACAAGCCATGATGCGCACGCTCATCCTGATCGCACTTCTGGCGCCCACCCTTGCTTACGCGGCGACGTCGCCGCTGTCGCCGCACGATGCCAACCAGCCGATCCATGTCTCGTCGGACAATTTCGTCGCCGAGAAAAATCCTGCGACCGCCGGCGGCGTCACCGGCACCTATTCAGGCAACGTGATCATCGTTCAGGGCGACAACAAGATGCGCTCGGATACGGTGCGCATCTTGGTGGTCAACGACAAGCCGCAGAAAATATTTTTCAACGGCAACGTGGTGGTGAATTCCCCGTCGGGAACCGCGACAGGCGATGCCGGCGTCTATGACGTTGCACCGCGTCTCGTGACGCTGACCGGACATGTCGTGCTGACGAAAGAGAAGAACGTCATGCGCGGCGCACAGCTCACGGTCAATCTTGTCACCGGAATTGCGCAGCTTGGCGGCGGCGCCAATGGTACGCATGGCAGAGTCCAGGGACTTTTCACGCCGCCGCCGCAATCGGGCAGCAAATGATTGGTTTCATCCTTCTTTAAACACGACTTAGGCATGGTTCCAGCGCATGAAGACAAACGATAGAGACGTCAGCGAAGCGGGTGAGCTTTCGACGCGTCCGCGCGTGATTGAAGGCGGCAAGGGACTCGTCGTGACGCGCATTGCCAAGAGCTACAATCGCCGCCCGGTGGTGCGCTCCGTCTCTCTCTCGCTCAAGCGCGGCGAAGTCGTTGGCCTGCTCGGACCGAACGGTGCCGGCAAGACGACGTGCTTTTATATGATCACCGGACTCATTCCGGGCGACGCTGGCACGATCGAAGTCGATGGAACCGATGTCACGCGACTTCCCATGTATCGCCGCGCGCGCCTCGGCATCGGTTATCTGCCGCAGGAAGCGTCGATCTTTCGCGGCTTGACAGCGGAGGAAAATATCCGCGCCGCCGCCGAATTGGTGGAGCCGGATCCGAACCGCCTGAGCGCAATGGTCGAAGAATTGCTCGCCGAATTCGGTATCACGCATGTCAGGCATACGCCCGCAATCGCGTTGTCTGGCGGTGAGCGGCGTCGCGTCGAAATTGCGCGCGCACTGGCAACACATCCGTCCTACATCCTGCTCGACGAACCGCTGGCCGGCATTGATCCCATCGCGGTCGGCGAGATTCGCGATCTGGTCGTGCATCTCAAGGATCGCGGCATCGGCGTTCTCATCACCGATCACAATGTGAGAGATGCGCTCGACATCATCGATCGCGCCTACATCCTTCACGATGGGCTTGTGCTGAAGGAAGGAACACCGGCAGAGATCGTCGGCGATCGCGACGTCCGCCGTGTCTATCTGGGCGAGAGGTTCTCGCTCTAGCCATGACCTGGGTGCCAGCATGGCCGGCGTAGGACAGAAGCTGGAAATCCGGCAAGGCCTTGGCCTTGTCATGACACCGCAACTGCAGCAGGCCATCAAGCTGCTGCAATTGTCGAACATCGAACTTGCAGAATTTTGCGAGCAGGAGTTGGAGCGCAATCCGTTGCTTGAACGAGACGACGGTCCGGCCGATCCGCAAGCGGAGCCTCCGGCAGCCGACGCCAAGCCGGAAGCCCTCGACGCCGAACTTGCCCGCGAGGATTTCTCCAAGGTCGCCGACCTCGATTCAGGACAGGAAAATCTTTACGACGGCGATACGCCACAACCAGTCGCCGCGCAGCAAGGGACGCCCTTGAGCGACTGGTCGAGTGTCAAGTCCGGCAACACCATCGACGGCGACGAGGATCTGCTCGAGTCGACGGTTGCGGGTGGCGGCACGCTAAAGGATCATCTTGAAGACCAGCTGACGATCGCAGCATTGTCGCCGGACCGGCGGCTGATCGGTCTCGCGCTCATCGATTCCATCGATGAAGCAGGGTACCTGCGCGCCGAACTCAGCGAACTTGCGGCGCGGCTGGGAATTGAAGTCAGCGTTGTCGAAGAGGTTCTGAGCGTGGTCCAAGGCTTCGAACCCATCGGGGTCGGCGCGCGCGACCTCGCCGAATGTCTTGCGCTCCAGCTCAAGGCGCAAAACCGGTACGACCCCGCCATCGCGGCGCTGCTGAGCCGCCTCGACCTTGTGGCCCGTCGCGACACGGCGGCCTTGACCGAGCTTTGCGGCGTGGATGCGGCGGACGTCCTGGACATGATCGCCGAGATACGGCGCCTGACGCCAAAGCCGGGCCTTGCATTCAGCACCGAACCTATCCAGGCGGTCGTGCCCGACGTGTTCGTCCGCGTCGGGCCGGATGGCGGCTGGCATGTTGAACTCAACGCAGACACGCTGCCGAGGCTCTTGGTCAACAGCCGTTACTATTCGCAGGTATCGAAGGGCGCGCGTGACAAGGATTCCAAGACCTATCTCACCGAGTGTCTCAATACCGCCAATTGGCTTGTGAAGAGTCTCGATCAGCGTGCGCGCACGATCCTGAAAGTCGCAACTGAAATCGTTCGCCAGCAGGATTCATTTCTCACCTATGGTGTGCGGCACCTTCGCCCGCTCAACCTGCGCACCATTGCCGATGCGATCTCGATGCATGAATCGACGATCAGCCGCGTTACCTCGAACAAATTTATCTCGACGCCGCGCGGCATGTTCGAACTCAAATACTTCTTCACGGCTTCGATCCAGGCGGTGAATGGTGCCGAAGCCCATTCAGCCGAGGCTGTTCGCGACCGCATCAAAGAACTGATCCAGAACGAAGACGCGGTCGAGATTCTATCCGACGACAGGATCGTTGCGTTGCTCACCGCCGACGGTGTCAATATTGCGCGCCGCACCGTCGCCAAATACCGCGAAGCCATGCGGATTCCCTCGTCTGTGGAACGCCGCAGGCTAAAGTCAATGGATGAATCCACGAGCGCCACCCTTCGGTAAATGCAAGCGTTGACATTCCGGATGGGCGGGCCTAAACACCCGCGCCTTCGAACGGGGCGTGTCGAAAAACAGCGGAACTTTTGGGCTGCAAAGCGCGTTCAGGCCACAACAGAAGAAGGCCATGCGGGTTCGGGTTTCAGGTAAACAGGTCCAGATCGGCGAAACGCTCCAGGTCGGCGTGCGCAACCGTCTGGAGGATGTTGTCGGCAAGCATTTCGACGGCGGCGCGGAGGCAAATGTCGTGTTCTCCTACAACGGTCCGTTCTATCGCGCCGACTGCACCTTGCATTTGGATTCCCGCACAGTTTTCAAGTCGGAAGGCGAAGGCCAGGACGCTCATCAGGCCTTCGACAAAGCCTGCGTTCATATGGAAGTGCAGTTGCGCCGGTACAAGCGCAAGCTGAAGAATCATCACGCCAAGGTTCGCACGCGTACGCGCGTGGCGGGCTAACTGCAAATCATAGGTTGTCGATGAACATCTCCGATCTGCTGAAACCGGCTGCCGTCATTGCGTCACTCAAAGTTCAGGGCAAGAAGCACCTGCTGCAGGAGTTATCGGCTCGCGCCGCACTGGTGACGCGTCTGCCCGAGCGCAAGATCTTCGAGACACTGACGGAGCGCGAACGGCTCGGCACGACCGGCGTCGGGCAAGGGATCGCCATTCCGCACGGGCGGCTCGCCGATATCGAGGAAATCGCAGGCGTGTTCGCCAGGCTCGAAACGCCCATCGATTACGATGCGGTCGACAATCAGCCTGTTGATCTCGTCTTCATGCTGTTGGCGCCTGAACGCGCCGGTGCCGACCATTTGAAAGCGCTGGCGCGCGTCTCGCGTCTGTTGCGCAATCAGGCCGCGACCGAAAAGTTGCGCGCTGCCAAATCGGCGGAAGCGCTCTACGCCATCCTCACCGACACGACGGGTCTCGCGGGCGCCCAGGCGGCGTAAGAGCCGGCAGTTTTGCGTCAGGCGTTTCGCGCCATGAGTCCGCCGTCGACCGGTATCACTGTGCCTGTCAGAAACGACGCCGCCGGCAGGCAGAGGCTGAGCGTCATGTGCGCAACCTCTTCGGGATCTCCGTAGCGGCGCAGTGCCGTGCGGCGCTTGGCATAGACGGTCTTGTCCTCCTCGGGAATCGGCGCGGTCATGGCCGTTCGTATTGGACCCGGGCAAATGCAGTTCACCGTGATGCCCTCCGGCCCCAACTCGACGGCCAACGCACGGGTGAGGCCGGCGACGCCGGCTTTGGCGGCCGAATAGGGCGTGTCGCGCGCTGTTGCGCCCAACGCTTCAGTCGATGCGATGTTGACGATGCGCGGGCTCGCCGATTTGCGCAGATAGGGCAGAGCGGCGCGAACCGTACGTTGGTGCGCGGTCAGCAGGACCGACAGCGCGCGCGCCCAGATTTCGTCATAGCGCCCGTGATCGACCGACACGCCGGCGGGTATGCCGGCGTTGTTGATGAGCACGTCGAGTCCATCGAACGCCTGGGCGGCGTCATTGACGACGCGGGTGATCGCGTCGGCATCGCTGACGTCCAGCGCCCACGCTTTGGCGTTGCCGCCGCCGTCGCGAATTTCTTTGGCAACGACCTCCGCGTCGGCCACGCTCAAATCGGTGACCGCGACCTTGGCGCCTTCGTCGGCGAAGGCGTGAGCCGTTGCACGCCCCATGCCGCTCGCGGCGCCTGTCACAAGCACCGACAAGCCGCGCACGGAGCGGTTCAGTTTCTTCACCGGGTCCATTTCATTCTCCGCAAAAGCCTGCGCAAGCTTCCGGTTCGAACGCCCGCTTGTCCAGAGGCCGGCGGATTAGAGGTCGCCCTGCGAAACAAAAAGCCGACGGTCATTTCTGACCGCCGGCTTCTCCCGTTGAACCGATCCGTGCAGGAGGGGGGCTAATGCACGGACACAGGAGTCAGTTCGTTCTGCACCGCGGCGCCATAGGCGCTGTCATAAGCATCGGTGTAACCGAGCACGGTGCCATCCACGGCATGCAGAACGTATAGCTTCACGCCAGGCGGCAAAGTGATGCCTGCGGGGATGAGACCCAGCCGATGAGCTTCCTCGTCGCCAGTCGGCTTGATGTAGGCGATGCGACCCGCATCGAAAGAAGGCGTCTTCTTGGTGTTCAGTTCGTCGTTGTTCATGACAGATCTCCTTCGCCCATCCCATTCGTCTTGCCGGACTTCGTCCGGATCGCAATCGTCCGTATGACGCTTTCAGCTTTCGGCCTGGCGAGTTCGATCGTAAGCAGTCCATTCTCCAACGCGGCACCCGTCACTTCGATCCCTTCCGCGAGCACAAATGCGCGCTGGAACTGCCTTGCTGCAATGCCACGATGCAGGAATTGTTTCTCCGACGGCTCGGATTGCTTGCCGCGAACGACGAGCTGGCGACCTTCGACCGTGACGTTCAATTCATCGCGGCCAAAGCCTGCGACAGCGAGCGTAATGCGCAGCTTCTCTTCTTCGGGCTGTTCGATGTTGTAGGGCGGATAGCCGTCTGCGGCGGTCTTGGCAGTCCGCTCGAGCAGACGCTCGAGGTGCTCGAAACCGAGCAGAAACGGGCTGTTGAAATAGACGGTTCGGTTCATATCAAAGCCCTCCTTCAAGCGGCTTTGGGTACTCGGTGGCCCCGCAAGCGGCGGCCGGTATGGCGTCGGCAACCCCGGCAAGGGCGTCACCTTCTGCTAGTTAAGAATGTGGGGTGTGGTTGCGCCAAATCAAGGTCTGGAAAAGCGCTGATTTAATCGTGGGTTGCTTCTTAAAAACGCCTTTTGTTCTGCTGTATGCAACATCTATGCGCCAGCGGCTCATGCGCTTTCTCGAGGCACTTCAGGTGATTACTGCCGCATCAGCCCGCCGCCAGCGTACAGAGTTGCGCGAGCGAATCCGGCAATAGCCAACCGCCAATCTCAGCGATGCGTCCTTCACGAATGTCGGCATCGAGAACTTCCGCAAGGTCGCGCTGCTCGAAGCGTTGACGCAACTCGCGTGCTGCGGCCCGTGCGCTGAAAGAAGGAAGTGACGCGCGCGCCACAGCTCCCAGGCGCGCCGCCTGTTCGCGATCGACGAGTGTCGCGAGTAGGTCATCATAGGGAGTCGGTGCATAGCGATGGCTTAGCCACCGCGGTAGCGTCAAGCCAAGCGCTGCTGCGCCGAGTGCTGCGGCAATCCCGCCACTGGCCACCATTGTCCGACGCGAAAGTCGCGGTTGATTCATCGCATCTCCCGCTTCAGATGATCGGCCAAGCGCAGTGTCAGCGCTACAAGATTCATTGTCGGATTGGATGCGCTGTAGGTCGGGAACACGCCGCTGCCGCTGACATAGAGATTCGACAGGCCGTGCACCTTCGAGTCGGCATCAACGACGCCCTGTTTTGGATCGACGTGCATGCGCGTCGTGCCCAAATGGTGATCGCCCCAATCCAAGGCCGCCAGCCAGCCTTCGCGTGATTTAAGGTTGAGACGCATCATGCCGCTGCGTGCGGCCAGCAATTGACGGCCGAGTTCGCGCATCGTCATCCGGTAGCGGGCAAAATCGGAATCCGAAATGAGGTTGCTAAGCTTGAGCCGCGGCAGTCCGAGGATGTCGCGGTCGCTGGTCAGCGTCACGCGCCTTTCAGGATCAGGTTCGAGTTCGAGGCCGCAGCCGACAGAATAGGCCTTTGCGTTGCTGGCATCGACTCCGAGAGAAAGCGCCGTCGTAATTACGGCAGCCTTGCCGACTTCGTCGAGCTCCACCGCGTTTTCCACCGTCGTCAGCGAGCCAAGCACCTTGCTGTTGCGCTTGAAGTCGTCGCGCGGAGCAAATGCTGGGCGCACCAGGGCCCCATTCAGGTCATAGGCGTTGAAGTAATAGCCCGGAATATCGCCGGCGAAAGAAACAAGCGTCGCGGTGTCGCGCGGAATGGGGTGATCGGCAAAAAAACGTCCCACGAGGTCGTTGCCGTTGCCGACACCACCCGAAGCGACATCGCGTGAAGCGAGCATCAGTCGCGCATTTTCGATCGCGCCGAGCGCGAGGACCGTTGCACGCGCCTTCACCGAGAATTTTCGTCCATTGAGCGTAGAGATCTCGCAGTGATCGAGCCTCGCGGCGTTCGGCGCAAGGCTCAAATGCGTCGCATTGGCATGCAAAAAGAGCTTCAGATTCGCGACGCGCTTCAAGTCGGAGGCATAGCGTTCGCCGAAATGCGTCGGCAGAACGCTGTCGCGTTGCCTGCTGAATTGGAACCAGCTCGTGTAGACCCCGCCGCTCCCGAGTGCCAAGGGTTCGGCCACTTCCGCCATGGGCTTCGTCGAGCGGTCGTAGCTCCAGGGTCCGGCTTCGACAAGCGCCTGCGCACGCCTGAAATAGGGTTGCAATTCCCGGATTCCGAAGGGCCAGCCGGAATAGCGCACCCAGTCGCGCCGCTCGAAATCGATCGGATCGAGCGGCCGACACCAACCGCCCCAATGGTTGCTGCCACCTCCCAAATAGCGCATGCGCGATGCGTCGAGCGGCAAATAAGACACGCCCGCAACCTTACCGGCGTAGAGCGCTTGGGTCTTCGCATCAAATTCCATCCCGCCGCTCTCGAAGAGCATGACCTTGAGCGGCGTCTGGGCCAGAGCGAGCGCCAACGTGATCCCCGCCGGTCCGCCGCCGATGATCGCCACGTCTGGTTGCAAGATCGTGCCCGTCGGAATGGCTCGGGCATCAATGAACGCGTTCAAATCGGAAATATCCGCAAACTGCTCGCGGCACGGTATAGGGACGGCGAGAGCATGTCTTGTCGCAATTGTCGCGGAACCCAATTTGAGACGCGCCGCGATTGAGCGGCGAAAGCAACACTCAAACGTGTTGGTCCAACCTCTTGCGTGCGCTGCACATTACCGCGACTATCGACTTCTGGCTGGAAGCGCAACCGACCGAGGAGACGAATGCGCGCCCTTCTCGCATTGATATTGGTATTAGGCCTGAGCGGCTGTACCGATCGTGAGCGCAGTCATCTCGACGCTTTTTTTGACTCAGATTCGCCGTTTCCTGACGACTCGCCCGCGCCATCGGCACCCATTCCGGCCCAGCTGAATCCCAAGTGCCGTGAAGTTGCATCGGATCGTTCGGCCGACGTGCAGGCACAAGGATTCGACGGCAACGTCGCACGCACGGTCTACAATTCCGTCTATGCCGATTGTGTCGCCTGGGCGAAGCGCGAATCTGAATTGCAGTAGACAACTGCGCACGCGCAATCCGAAATGGTGGAGCCAAGCGGGATCGAACCGCTGACCTCCTGCATGCCATGCAGGCGCTCTCCCAGCTGAGCTATGGCCCCCATTTCCGGAGAACAGGTATCGGGCATCAGGTATCAGAAATTCTGGGTGGCTGGATCAGCCGTCTGATGCCTGATCCCTGATACCTGTGTCTAGCGCTCGTCCTTTTCGATGTCGGCGTCGATGATTCCGCTGACATCGTCATTTTCGTCTTCGTCATCTTCCAGAAGACTATCGTCTTCCTCTTCCTCGTCATCTTCGACGACGATATCTTCGATATCGTCTTCATCGACCACTTGCATGCCGGTGCCTTCGGTCTCTGTCTCTTCGGCGGCTTCTTCCTCTTCGTCGTCCTCCCCGGTTGCCGCAACGACGAGGGGCGCCTCATCGGGGACGGGCTCGACAATCTCCTCGGCGTCCTCGCTCTCCTCTTCCTCGTTCTCCGCGTCCTCGTCCTCGGCTTCGGCCGGAACGGGTTGTGCGGGCACCGGTTCCGGTTGGCGCGGGCGGCGCTGCTTGTAGAGCGCCTCAGGCTCGAAGGTGAAATGACACTTCGGGCATTCGATAGGCCGCTTCTGCAGGTCGTAAAAGCGCGCGGCACAGCTGGGGCACACGCGTTTCAGTCCTAGATCTGCCTTGACCAAGCTCTTGCTTCCCATAAAGAAAGGGTTGTGTTGGAAGGCGGGTCGTTTGCCACGCCTGCAACGGCCTGTCAAAGAGACTTTTAGGCTTGAAAATGCAGGGTTCCGCCATCAGACCGCTGAAATCCCGCCGTTGCGGCCCCCTTCGTGGCACCATTGCCGTTCCGGGCGACAAGTCGGTGTCGCATCGCGCGCTGATCCTCGGAGCACTCACAGTTGGCGAAACCCGGATCAGCGGGCTTTTGGAGGCTGAGGACGTTCTCGACACGGCGGAGGCGATGCGTCGGTTTGGCGCTCAACTTGTGCGTCACAGCAGCGGTCAATGGTCCGTTCTGGGGACCGGCGTGGGCGGCTGGGCTGAGCCGGAGAGTGTTCTCGACTTCGGTAATTCAGGGACCGGTTCGCGCCTGGTTATGGGCGCCATGGCGACGACGCCGATAACCGCCGTATTTACCGGCGACGAGTCGCTGCGCGCACGGCCGATGGCACGCGTACTGGATCCGCTGCAACACTTCGGCGCGAGCTACATTGCGCGCGATGGCGGACTGATGCCCGTCACGCTGACTGGAGCCGCACCGGCGATTTGCATCGATCACAAGGTCTCGGTCGCGTCGGCGCAGGTCAAGTCGGCGCTGTTGCTTGCGGCTCTCGGAGCGCCGGGCCGCTCGCGCATCGTGCAGGATGTCCTGACCCGCGATCATACCGAGAAAATGCTCGCCGCCTTCGGAGCGGACGTCTCGATCGAACCACTCGGCAAAGGCGAGGCAGTTCATGTGACGGGCGAAGTCGACCTCGTGCCATGCAGTGTCGAGGTGCCGCGCGATCCCTCGTCGGCAGCTTTCGCCATTGTTGCCGCCCTGATCGTTCCCGGATCCGAACTGCGCCTGCCAGCGATACTTTTGAATTCGCGCCGCACCGGTCTCGTTCAAACCTTGCTCGAGATGGGCGCCAACATCGTGACGGAAAATGAGCGCCAAAGCGGCGGCGAAACGATCGGCGATCTGCTGGTGCGCGCATCCGCGCTTCGCGGCGTCGACGTGCCACCCGACCGGGCGCCTGCGATGATCGACGAATATCCCATCCTCGCAATTGCGGCGTCATTTGCCGAAGGCGAGACCAGGATGCACGGCCTGGAAGAATTGCGCGTGAAAGAAAGCGACCGGCTTGCGTCAATCGCGGCGGGACTGAAGGCGAACGGGCTTAGCGTGTCCGAAGCGCCGGACTCATTGACGGTGGAGGGCAGGGGCGTTGACGGCGTTCCTGGCGGCGCCCGCGTCGCGACACATCGCGACCACCGCATCGCCATGTCGTTTTTGACGATGGGACTCGGCTCGAAGGATTCAGTTTCTGTCGACGACACATCGATGATCGCGACCAGCTTTCCCGAGTTCGAAAAACTGATGCGCGACCTCGGCGCCGACTTTCAGGCGGTGAACGCGTGAGCATCGTCATCGCCGTCGATGGCACGGCAGCGTCGGGCAAGGGCACGCTTGCCAAGAGACTCGCTCGCCATTTCAATTTCGCGCATATGGATTCCGGCGCGCTCTATCGCCTGACGGCGCTTGCCGTTTTGGATCAGCAGGGCGATCCGTCGAGCGAGGCCGATGCCGTCAAAGGCGCCCGCACGATCGACCTGGCGCGCGCGGGCGATCCCGTCATCCGCAGCGACAAGATCGGCCAAGCCTCGTCGCAGGTTGCCGCCATTCCGGCGGTCCGCCGCGCACTGCTGGACTTTCAAAAATCATTCCTCGCGCACCCACCGGGAAACAGCCGTGGTGCGGTGATGGATGGCCGCGACATTGGTACAGTGATCGCACCATCCGCGACCGCTAAACTGTTCGTTGACGCAAAGCCCGAAGTGCGCGCGCACCGTCGCTGGCTCGAATTGAAAAGCCTGGGAATTGACCGCAAAGAGGCTGAATTGCTGGCCGAAGTCATCGCCCGCGATCACGCGGATCGCACCCGCTCCATCTCGCCACTGCGACAGGCCGCAGACGCCAGCTTGCTCGATACCAGCACTTTGGGTATAGACGCCGCGTTCGCGGCTGCCCTTGCCCTGGTTGAACCCAAGGTGACAAGCGCGCTCAAGGCCGGCCACAGGGGTTAGGAGACCCGGTCGCCTCACCGAGCCACCGCAAACTTGACTGACAACTCAACCGCCCGCGCGGAACTGCATCCGTTCGGGAAGTCCATCGGCAAAAACCGATCGGCACAAACGCACGAATTGGAAAAACACTGAATGGCTCGCCACGCGACCACAACCAAAGTTCACGAACACGCCAATGCAATTTCGTCTCCGAGCCGCGACGACTTCGCGGCGATGCTCGAAGCAAGCTTCGAGACCCAATCCCCCCAGGAAGGCGCCGTCATCACCGGCACCGTCGTCGCCATCGAAAACGACTTTGCCGTCGTCGATGTCGGCCTGAAAACCGAGGGGCGCGTCTCCCTCAAGGAATTCTCCATGCCCGGCGTGCCGCCGAGCATCGCGGTGGGCGACCAGGTGGAGGTCTATCTGGAGCGCGTGGAAAACGCTCTTGGCGATGCCGTACTCTCGCGTGACAAGGCGCGCCGCGAAGAAAGCTGGATCAAGCTCGAGCGCGCCTTCAACGAGCAGACCCGCGTCACCGGGGTGATCTTCGGGCGCGTCAAGGGCGGCTTCACCGTCGATCTCGACGGCGCTGTTGCGTTTCTTCCCGGCAGCCAGGTCGATGTGCGACCCATGCGCGATGTCGGTCCGCTGATGAATCAGCCGCAACCCTTCCAGATCCTGAAAATGGATCGCCGCCGCGGCAACATCGTGGTGTCACGGCGTGCTGTGCTTGAGGAGCGTCGCGCCGAAGAGCGCACGTCGCTGGTCGCCAGCCTGCAGGAAAAGCAGATGGTCGAAGGCGTGGTCAAAAACATCACCGACTATGGCGCGTTCGTCGATCTCGGCGGCGTCGACGGGCTCCTGCACGTCACCGACATCGCCTGGCGCCGCGTCAGCCATCCGACCGAAGTTCTGTCGGTGGGCCAGACGGTCAATGTGCAGATCATCAAGATCAATCACGAGACGCAGCGCATCAGTCTCGGCATGAAGCAGCTGCAGACCGATCCGTGGGAAGGCGTCAGCGTCAAATATCCGGTGGGTGCCAAGTTCACCGGCAAAGTGACGAACGTCACCGACTATGGCGCGTTCGTCGAACTCGAACCAGGCGTCGAAGGGCTCGTCCACGTTTCGGAAATGTCGTGGGTGAAAAAGAACGTCGCCCCGTCCAAGATCGTCGTGCCGGGCACCGAGGTTGAAGTGCAGGTATTGGAGGTTGATTCAAACAAGCGCCGCATCTCGCTGGGCCTGAAGCAGACGCAGGACAATCCGTGGGAAGCCTTCGTCCGCGATCATCCGGTCGGGAGCACCATCGAAGGCGAGATCAAGTCGATCACCGAATTCGGCCTGTTCATTGGTCTCGGCGGCGAAATCGACGGCATGGTGCATCTCTCCGATCTCAGCTGGTCGAAGGCCGGCGACGAAGCGATCAAGGACTATGAAAAGGGCCAGGTGGTTTCGGCCAAGGTGCTCGATGTCGATGCGGAAAAGGAACGCGTCAGCCTAGGCATCAAACAACTCGGAGACGATCCGATCGAAAAGGCCGGCGCTGGCGGCGGCGCCCTGAAGAAGAATCAGGTCATCACAGCCACGGTCACCGAAGTGAACGACGGCGGCATCGAGGTCCAGCTGGCGGACGGCATCAAGTCGTTCGTCCGCCGCTCCGATCTGGCGCGCGACCGCAACGACCAACGCCCGGAGCGTTTCCAGACGGGCAACAAGGTGGACGTACTCGTCACGCAAGTCGACAAGTCGAGCCGGAAAGTCTCGGTCTCGATCAAGGCGCGCGAAATTGCAGAGGAAAAGGAAGCCGTGGCGCAATATGGCTCCTCCGACTCCGGCGCCTCCCTCGGCGACATCCTTGGAGCGGCGCTCAAGAAGCGTGGCGGCAAGAAGGGTGAGAAGGACGAGAAGGACGAGAAGGACGAGGAATAGTCCGCGATTCTCTTGCAATCAAAAAGGGCGCGCAGCGATGCGCGCCCTTTTCATATCTGGCCTCCTGTCATCCTACTGACATAACCATGGCAGTAGGCCTGGGTTAGCCTCTCATTCCAGATGGAGAGAGGCATGAGATACACAGCAATGATCGTCGGTTTTCTGCTCGCGACTTTGACCCAGGTCGGCGCGGCCGAAATTGGACAGTCTGACTATGTCGAGTTCACCGTTCACGACCTTGCCAAAACGAAGACGTTCTACAGCGCGGTTTTCGGCTGGACGTTCGCCGACTATGGCCCGACCTATGCGAGCTTCGATGACGGAAAAATCGGCGGCGGCTTCACGACGGACGGCGCGCCTCATCCGGGCGGACCGCTGATGGTCTTCTATGTCGCCAATATCGAAGCGGCGTTGCAGAGGGTGAAGGCCGCGGGTGGCATCGTCCTGAAGTCGCCGTTTGACTTCCCTGGTGGGCGACGCTTTCACTTCCGCGATCCCGACGGCTACGAAGTCGCCGTTTGGTCGCAGAAGTAAGACCATCCAATTTGATGAAACTCTTAGCGAAGGTCTGATCGGAATGTGGTCGCTGTAAATCACTCAGCCGATCGTCCGCGCTATACGGTTGTACTTAACGCCTCATTATCTGAGCGCGTTTTATCCTCGGGGACAGTGTTCAAAGCGGTTTCGGGGATCGTCGATGTCAAGTGAGTCGTTCGGCGCGAACGAGTCGATGTGGCGGCGCGTGTCGTTGTTCGACCTCTATGTCCTGGCCGCGCTGATCTTCGTCAGCGATTGGGGATGCCGCGTCCTCACAGCGCACACCGATAGAATCGCTGCGATCTGGATCGCCAATTCGATTCTGGTCGCCAGCCTCTTGAAGCACGCGCGCCGCGATTGGCCTCGAATGATCGCCGTTGCGGTCGTCGCGTATTTCTGCGCCAACCTGGTCTCGCATGATGAGTTTCTGACAGATGCGGGACTAACACTCGCGAACATTGGGGAAGTTCTCATCGTCGTCGTGCCGCTCAGATGGCTCGCCTTCGACAGGGTGTTCAGCCGCACAGAGGTGCTGCTCTTCTTCTATGCCCTCGTCCTGGTCTGCGCCGCGCCCGTGTCCGCAGGCATCGCCGGGTTGACGCTTCACTACACGATCCATGCGCCGGTGATGGCGGTGGCGCGCAGCTGGTACGGTGCGGATGGGCTTGGGCTTTGCCTGTTGGTCCCGTTCCTGATGTGCGTGAAGCCGACCGCCGTCAGAGAGATGTTCGGGCGCGATCAGTTGTTCGGCTCAGTGCTGATCCTGGCGTGCGTGCTCGCCATCATAGTGATGAACGCCGTCGATCCCAAGAACTCGTCCGGATTTCTGTACTTTCCCGTGCTGATGCTTCTGACGTTCCAACGCGGCCTTGCCGGTGGAGCGATCGGTCTCGCCATCGCGGTGACGGCTTCCTTCACGCAGGTCTACGCGCATCGCATTTCGCCTGTTGTCGCCGCGTATTCGATCAGCCAGCAGATCGCCATCGTGCAGTTCTATTTCGCCGTGATCGGCTTCACGATCATGATGGCAGGAGCGAATCTGGACGAGCGGCGCAAGCTCGAGCGCGGACTTGCCACAGCGGTCAAGCGCTCCGAGGCTTCGCGCGAGGAAGCGCTCCTTGCCAAAGAGGTCGCCGAGCGGGCGAGCACGGCAAAGTCGACCTTCCTCGCCAATATGAGCCACGAACTCAGAACGCCGTTGAATGCGGTGATGGGTTTCTCGGAATTGATAAAGAGCGAGTATTTCGGACCCATCGGCGACGGCCGATACCGCGAATATGCCGGTCTCATTCACGGCGCGGGCAGCCACCTGCTCGATCTGATTACCGACGTTCTCGACATGTCCAAGATCGAAGCGGGCAAGCTGGAGTTGAACAAGGAATCCGTGGCGACCGTCCAAATTGTTCACGATTGCGTGGAGCTCCTGGAAGAGCGTGCCGCTAGCGCCGGAGTGACCTTGCGCATCGATACCGTGGGAGCGCCGCGCGCGGTCGATGCCGATCGCAGGGCGCTGAAGCAGATCCTGCTCAATCTCTTGGCGAACGCCATCAAGTTCACGCCGTCCGGTGGCTCGGTCACAGTCGCGGCGCGGCTGGCCGGCAGCTTCTGTGCCCTGTCGGTCGCCGATACAGGGGTGGGCATTGCCGCCGCAGACCTACATCGGCTGGGCAACCCGTTCGTGCAGCTTGGCAACAACGATGCCAACAAGCCTGGGACCGGTCTTGGCTTGGCCCTGGTCCGTGCTCTATCCGAGATGCACGGAGGCGCCCTTCGGGTGGAAAGCACGCAAGGCGTGGGGACGACCGTCACCGTCACCATTCCGGTCACCGTCGCCCAGGCGGCGGCCGCCTAGCATGCGGGCGGAAGAGACCGCCGGTTAACCACGATCGGGAAGCGTCGGGAGGCGCACCCCATCGTCTGGGCGCGGGCCGCCCCAGCGTCGCCGCCGCGCCGGGGCCCGTCGGCACCAGCAAAAAAACACTGACGTTTCAGTGACTTCGATTGACGCCATGCAGCAGTTTTGTCACAGTTCACGTTGCCGGGGCGGGGGATTCTGCTGTCCGGCCAAGATGATTTCCCTCAGGGGCCGGGGATGATCAAGTCCGAGTTGGTTGCACGCTTAACCGCACGCTATCCGCATCTTTATCATCGCGATATCGAGCGCATTGTCTCAACCATGTTGGACGAGATCACGAAGGCGTTGGCATCGGGCCATCGCGTGGAGCTGCGCGGCTTCGGTGCCTTCTCCGTCAAAGTGCGTCCGGCGCGACAAGGGCGCAATCCCCGCACCGGAGAACCGGTGTCTGTGGGTGAAAAACGCGCGCCGTTCTTCCGCACGGGAAAGGAATTGCGCGAACGTCTCAACAGCACGGCGAAAACTTGATCATCTCGCACCGTTACCGCACGCCTTCAAAATAAAACTGAAATCCAAATCGCATTTGCGACGGCTCGGCCTGAATGAGCCCGTATTTGCAGCGTTTTGCGGTGAAGGGATGACAGACGAATCGCAGCAATGCCGCGAATCGCTTGCACGTGAGCTTGTGCCGGACTAAGACCGCGCCGCATGCGTTCCAATCCGATCTTCGTCGCGCTTGATACGCCCGATCTGGAGCGAGCGCTGGCGCTCTCGCGCGCCGTGCGCAGCCATGTCGGCGGATTGAAGGTGGGGCTCGAATTCATCACAGCCTGCGGACCCGACGGCGTGAAGCGCATCGTCGACATCGGGCTCCCCGTTTTTGCGGATGTGAAATTCCACGATATTCCGAACACAGTTGCCGCAGCATCGCGCGAACTTGCTCGCCTCGGCGCCAAGATGTTCAACATCCATGCCTCCGGCGGCGAGGTGATGATGCGCGAAGCTGCCGTCGCGGCTCACGCCATCGACCCGAACGTAAAGGTGCTCGGCGTGACGGTGCTGACCAGTATCGACGACTCGCTGTTGAGCGCCGTTGGCCAGCGTGGCCCAGCCGCGGAGCAGGTCCTGCGCCTCGCGCGTTTGGCCCAACGGTCGGGCCTGGATGGCGTGGTGTGCTCGGCTCAAGAGATCGCGCCGTTGCGCGAAGCGTGCGGGCGCGAGTTTAGTCTTGTGGTGCCTGGCATTCGCCCCGCGGGAGCCAACCTCGCTGATCAGAGGCGGGTCATGACCCCCGGCGAAGCCTACGCTGCCGGGGCGGACATTCTGGTCGTCGGCCGCCCGATCACCGCAGCGCCTGACCCTGCCTCGGCCGCGCGGGCGATTGCGGCCGAGTTAAACCTCGCAAAGGCCTAAGTAAACGTCTGAAATCGCTATGGCCTGACCGGCCCATAGAATATAATCCAGACAGCGAAGTCATCACTGAAATCCTCGAAGCCGTGAGCCGCATGGGCCGCCGCGAAAAGCAGGTCGCCCGTCCCGACCGCCGTTACTTCCTCTCCGACACGGTAGCGTCCCGAACCCGCTGCTACGAAGTAAAGCTCGTCGCGCTCATGCGGCGTTTGGAGGCCACGTGAAGGCGCGGGCGTGAAGCGAACCTCCAGGTCACCGTCGATGAAGGCTTCGGCCGACCGGCCCGGCTTCCACGGCAATTTACGCGCGGTTGCGATCGAAATGGGGGAAGGGGTCTTGTCCATCTGCGGGCCTCGGAATGCCTGGAAATCGTACGCGCGAAATTATCGTGCGCTAAGGGATAACCGTGCGCAGCGCCTTGCTTGATTTAAGGGGGGCGCGCGTTCATAAGGCCCGCCCCATGGGACTTCTGGTCAAAATCTGCGGAATAACCAGCGCTGACGCGGCAGATGCGGCCGCGCGCGCCGGCGCCGACCTGGCAGGATTGGTGCTTCATCCCCGATCACCTAGAAACCTTCAGCCCGACCAGGCGGCCGTTCTGGCTTCCCGTCTGCGCGGCCGACTGAAACTCATAGCTCTCGTGCCCCCGGACCCGTCGGACGAGGCGCTGACTGCAGCGATTGCAGTGGTGAAACCCGACTTCATCCAGCTTCATGGGTCGGAGACGCCTGAGCGGGTGGCCGCCGTGCGGGCGAAGTTCGGCGTCGGCGTCATCAAAGCGATCGCGGTGGCCGAAGCCGCCGATCTCGATCGCGCCGCCCCATTCGAAGACTGCACCGACATACTGATGTTCGATGCCAAGCCGCCGCCAGGTGCCGACCGGGACGGGGGCCATGGCCGGATCTTCGACTGGCAATTGTTGCGCGGCCGAAAATTCCGCCGCCCGTGGTTACTTGGCGGCGGCCTCGATCCGCAGAATGTCGCGCGCGCTATTCGCAGCAGCGGAGCGCCGGGCGTAGACGTGTCATCGGGCGTGGAGGATTCTCCGGGCCACAAGAATCCGGAACTGATCGCGCAGTTCATCACGAATGCGCGCAATGCGGAATTTGCGACGGAGGTGCGGCAATGACGAAGCCGAGCTCCCTGCGCTCAGGTCCCGACATGCGCGGACATTTCGGCGCGTACGGCGGCCGCTTCGTGGCCGAGACGCTCATGCCGCCGGTTCTTGCGCTGGAGAAAGCCTATGAAGCGGCCAAACGCGATCCGGCGTTTCAGGCAGAACTCGATGGCTTGCTGAAACACTATGTCGGCCGCGAAAGCCCCCTCTATTTCGCACAACGCCTGACGGAACAGCTGGGCGGCGCGAAGATCTATCTCAAGCGCGAAGATCTCAATCACACAGGCGCACACAAGATCAACAATTGTCTCGGCCAAATCCTTCTGGCGCGACGCATGGGCAAGAGCCGCATCATCGCCGAAACCGGCGCGGGGCAGCATGGCGTCGCTACCGCCACGGTCGCGGCACGTTTCGGACTTCCCTGTGTCGTCTACATGGGCGAGGTCGACATCGAACGCCAAAAGCCAAATGTTTTCCGTATGAAATTGCTAGGTGCCGAAGTGCGGCCAGTCGCTTCCGGTTCGCGCACGCTGAAGGATGCGATGAACGAGGCGCTGCGCGACTGGGTCGCGAATGTCTATGACACATTCTACATCATTGGGTCGGCTGCCGGACCGCATCCCTATCCCGCGATGGTGCGCGATTTTCAAACCGTGATCGGAAACGAGACGCGCGCGCAGCTCTCCGAGCAGGAGAGCCGGCTACCCGATCTCGTCGTCGCGTGTGTTGGTGGCGGCTCCAATGCCATCGGCATGTTCCATCCCTTTCTCGACGAGGCGGCGGTCGAGTTGCATGGGGTCGAAGCCTCCGGCGACGGCGTCGATACGGCGCGTCACGCCGCAACGCTCTCAATGGGGACGCCGGGCGTTCTGCACGGCGCGCGATCCTATCTCTTGCAGGACCGCGACGGTCAGGTTCTCGAAGCGCATTCCATCTCCGCCGGGCTCGATTATCCGGGCGTCGGTCCTGAACATTCCTGGCTGAAGGATATGGGCCGCGTGAAATATTTTTCGGCGACGGATAAGGAAGCGCTCGAAGCGTTTGTGCACCTTTCCAGGCTCGAAGGCATCATTCCGGCGCTTGAATCGGCGCACGCCATTGCCCATGTCATGCGCATCGCACCGCAGATGGAAAAGGACAAGATCATCGTGGTTTGCCTGTCTGGCCGCGGCGACAAGGATGTCGTTTCGGCCGCCGCCGCCTTGGGCGAAGACATATGAGCCGCATCGCTGCAAAATTCGCGGAGCTTCGTAAAAGCAGTCGCCCAGCGTTCGTTCCATTCGTGACGGCCGGCGATCCGGATTTCGAGACATCCGTCGCGATCGTTCAAAAGCTGCCGGCCGCCGGAGCGGACATCATCGAAATCGGCATCCCATTCTCCGATCCGATGGCCGACGGTCCAATCAACCAGGCGTCTTACCTGCGCGCGCTGAAGAGTGGGATGACGCTCAACAAGATTCTCGATCTTGTCCGCCGCTTTCGCAAAAGCGACGACAAGACTCCCATCGTTCTGATGGGCGCGTACAATCCGATCCACGCTTATGGCACAGCGCGCTTTGCACGCGATGCTGCCGAAGCCGGCGTCGATGGTCTTCTCATCGTCGACTTGCCCGCCGAGGAAGACGATGTGCTGCGTTTGCCGGCGGCGAGTCACGGCATCGACATGATCCGCTTTCTCGCGCCGACGACCGACGACGAACGACTCAAGGTCGTGCTGGATGGCGCGACAGGATATCTGTACTATGCCTCCATCGCCGGCATCACCGGCACGAAGAGCTATGCCGAGTCGGATGTGCGCGCGTCCGTGCTGCGCATTCGCCGCGCGACGGATCTTCCGTGCGTCGTCGGCTTCGGGATCAAGACGCCGGAGCAAGCTGGTGTTATTGCAGGCATCGCCGATGGTGCGGTGGTCGGCTCTGCGATCGTGACACGCATCGAAAAGAGCGCCACGGCAGGCGTTGGCCGTGCGGGATTGGTTTCGGACGTGCTGGAATTCTGCGCTTCGCTGGCAAAATCGGTGCATGCGGCGCCATCGGCTTCTGTGCTAGGTTGAGGCATGAACTGGATCGCCAATTTCGTGCGCCCGCGCATCAAGAGCTTGATGGGCGCGAGCGCGCGCGCCGAGACTCCGGAGAATCTCTGGAAGAAATGCGCATCTTGCGGCGAGATGATTTTCCATCGCGATCTCGCGCTGGCGCAAAACGTCTGCCCGCAGTGCGGATTTCACATGCGGATCGGTCCGGCCGAACGGTTCGCCGCGATCTTTGACGCCGGCGATTTTGAAGTCCTGCCGCAACCCGAGGTGCCGAGCGATCCCCTGAAGTTTCGCGGCGAGAAGCGCTATGTCGACGAGCTGAAGGCCTCGCGCGCCAAGACATCGCGCCCGGAGGCGCTGACCGCCGCACGCGGCACCATCGAAGGCATGCCTGTGATGATCGCGGTGCAGCCTTTCGATTTCCTCGGCGGATCGCTGTCGATGGGCGTGGGCGAGGGACTGGTGATCGCGATGGAGGCGGCGGTCGCCGAGAAGCGGCCATTTATTCTCTTCGTCTCGTCGGGCGGCGCGCGCATGCAGGAAGGTATTCTTTCGCTCATGCAGATGCCGCGCGTGACGATCTGCGTCGATCTACTGCACGAAGCGGGACTGCCCTATATCGTCGTGCTGACCGATCCGACATACGGCGGCGTCAGCGCATCCTACGCCATGCTGGGCGATATCCACATCGCTGAACCCGGCGCGCAAATCGGCTTTGCCGGCCCACGTGTCAACGCGCAAACGATCAAGGAACGCTTGCCAGATGGTTTTCAGCGCGCGGAATATCTGCTCGAGCACGGCATGATCGACATGGTCGTGCATCGCCATGAGTTGCGTCCGGCGCTTTCAAAGCTCGTCCATCTCGTCATGAAACGGTCGCGGCCGCGTTCTCGCCCCGTGGTCGTTCCTCCGGTGGTGACCGCAACGGCGACGCGCGTCGTGCCGGAAGCCTCGCCGATGGTCGGCTCCAAAGCCGCCGAATGAGCGCGCTGCATCAGGACATCGACGACAGCAAAAGCACTGCGGTTCTCGAACGCCTGCTGAGGCTGCACCCCAAGAAAATCGATCTCGCGCTCGATCGCATTCAGCGTCTGCTCGACGATCTCGGCAATCCCGAGAAGAAGCTGGCACCGGTCATCCATGTCGCGGGCACCAACGGCAAGGGCTCGGTCTGCGCCTTTACCCGCGCCATGCTCGAGGCGCAGGGGTTGCGCGTGCATGTTCATATCTCGCCGCATCTCGTGCGCTTTCACGAACGCATACGCATTGCCGGCGAACTCATTTCCGAGGCCGAGCTCACCGCCACGCTGGAGGAAGTCGAGCGCGTGAACGCGGGCCGTCCGATCACCTATTTCGAGATCACCAACGCGGCGATGTTCCTTGCCTTCTCGCGCCACCGCGCCGATGCCGTGGTGCTGGAAGTCGGCCTTGGCGGCCGGTATGACGCGACCAACGTCGTGCAGAAACCGGTGATGACGATTGTCCAACCGGTCGGGCTCGATCATCTCGAATTCCTCGGCTCCGATCTTCGCGCCATCGCCGCCGAGAAGGCCGGCATCATCAAGCCGCGCACGCCTGTGGTGATCGGTCCGCAAGAAGAAGAGGCGCTGGACGTGATTCTCTCACACGCCGACAAGCTCGGCGCGCCTGCTTATGTCTTCGGCCAGGACTTTTCCGCGCACCAAGAGCATGGACGCATGGTCTATCAGGACGAGAGGGGATTGTTGGACCTGCCGCTCCCCAAGCTCATCGGTCGTCATCAGATCGACAATGCAGCCGTCGGCATCGCGGCGCTTCGGCATGCCAACATGGACTGGAACGACGATCTGGCGATCGAGCAAGGGTTGCGCGCGGTGGAATGGCCGGCGCGACTGCAACGCATCACGAAGGGTCCACTCATCGCGGCGGCGCCCAAGGGCGCCGAAGTCTGGCTCGACGGCGGACACAATCCTCACAGCGCCGCCGCGGTCTCGCGCGCCATCGCCGACCTCGAAGAGAAATCCGATCGGCCGCTCTATCTCATCTGCGGGATGCTCAAGACGAAGGATGCCATCGGCTTCCTGTCAGCCTTTCGCGGTCTGGCACGCCACGTGGTGACAGTGACGATTCCGGGCGAGGCGGCAAGCCTAGGTGCTGGTGCGCTCTATGACATGGCAAGACAAGCCGGGCTCGATGCCGCGCCGGCTGAAGACCTGGAAGACGCCTTGCTGCAACTCCAGGCATGGTCCCGCGCGCATCCGAAAGAGCCACCGCCGCGCATCCTGATCTGCGGCTCGCTCTACCTTGCGGGTGTGGTGCTTCGGGAAAACGCCTGACGGATCAGACCGAAGACTCGATCCATTCCTTGATTTTAGATTTGGGCAGAGCGCCGACCTTCGTCGCTGCTACCTGACCCTGGCTGAAGATCATCATGGTCGGAATGCCGCGCACGCCATACTTCTGCGGCACGTGAGGATTTTCGTCGATATTGATCTTGGCGATCGTCACCTTGCCGCTCAACTCGCCGGCAAGTTCCTCAAGCGCCGGCGCGATCATGCGACACGGCCCGCACCATTCCGCCCAGAAGTCGACGACAACCGGATTCTTGGAGTTGAGAACATCCGCCTGGAAGGAGGCGTCGGAGACCTTGATGGGCGATGACATGGTTGTTCCTTGGTTGCGAACTGTACTGAATCTAGGAATGCCCCCCTTCAGGGTCAAGGCGCGCGCGGATTTGCCTCATTTGTTGGTCCAAGAGCGCATTGGACAGCTTCATCAGTGTGGGACCCTCGGTCCACACCAAGCCGCAGACGATTCGTTTGTTCGGAAAGATCTTTTCCGCAGCAGCGCGATAGAGGCTCATCTGCGTGGCGTATAACTGCGGCACTTCCGCCTCGGTTTTCGGTGGCGGCCGGTTGGTTTTGTAATCGACGATCAGGATTTCTTGGTCGGTCTCGCTCAAACGGTCGATGCGACCGTTGACGCGCGCCGCGGCACCAAGCTCGGGAAGATCGGCGACGATTGCCACTTCGGAACGGCTTTGCGGCGCAAACGCCGGCGCGAAAACCGGATCGTCGAGCACGGCCAGAATTTCAGCGATCAAAGCGTTTGTATCTTCAGGTGGAAACTTTTGCGCCTTTAGATAGCTTTGCGCTCTGGCAGCGCGCTTGGATGGCTCAATCTGCGGCAAGTGCGCCAGAAGCGTATGCACAAGGAGTCCTCGGCGAAATCTTTTGTCGCGCGCCAGCGGCGAGAAAACCGCCGGTTCGACGCTGCCTGCCGCGTCGAAGGGACGGATCAACCGAGGCACGGGCGCATCGCCGGGAGCAGGGCGGGCAATCCAGCCAGGCAACTCGGCTGCATTCGCACTTCTCCGAGGCGGGGCCGCGGCGACGTCGTCGGGACTGCCGATCACTTTGACGACGCTGTCGCCGCGCGAAAGCTCCACGCCGATCTTGTGCGCCGCTTGGCTGGCCAGTTCGTACCAGGACCCGGGCCTGGCTCCGTTCTTGCCCTCGAAGCCGCACACATAGAGACGGTCCTTGGCGCGGGTCAGCGCGACGTAAAGCAGGCGGCGGTTCTCCTCCATGGCACGCGCCTGGGCCGCGCTCTTCACTGCCTTGACCGCCTCGGGCGCCAGGTATTCGACTATGGGATAAAAGACGCCATCCTCCGTATACAGAAGATGGCCTTTTTTGCCCACCGATTCGGGAATCGAGGTCGTGTCAGGAAGGATCACGATGTCCGCTTCCAATCCTTTGGCGCCGTGCACGGTCATCACGCGCACCTCGTCGCGACCTCGTTCCATGTCGCGCTTGACCTCCGCGCCGCCACGCTCGACCCAGTGCAGGAAGCCCTCAAGAGACGGCGTGTTGGCCGATTCAAAGGTAAAGGACAGCGAGAGGAATTCTTCGATTGCGTCGATCGCTTCGTGACCAAGTCGCTGAAGTAGTTTCTGTCGCATGCCGCGCACGATCAGGGCGTGCGAATAAAACTCGAACGGCGGGGAGTAATCCGCCTTTGCGAACATCTCGCCGAGGAAGGCATAGGCGTTGGCAAACGCGGCTGACTCGCCAAAGCGCTGTCGCAGCGTCGACCACAGCGTTCCCTTGCGTTCAAAGCTGAGCGCGAACAGCTCTTCTTCACTGAGGCCACAGAGCGGCGAACGGAGCAGGGCTGCGAGGTTGTAGTCGTCTTCCGGCAGGAGCACGAAACGCCCCAGCGCGATCAGGTCCATGATCGCGATCTGATCGGTCAGGCGAATCCGATCGGCGCCGGCCACCGGCACGCGCCGCTCCTTCAACTGCCGGATGATCTCGCTGCCGAACGGTTCGCGCCGCGGCAGAAGGATCATAATGTCGCCCGCCTTGATCGCCTCAGTATGGCCGGGAAGTTTCACCTTGCCGATCCAACTCGCGATCTGCCGCGCGAGCTGGGCCGCAAGCCTGACGACCGGACTGGTCTCGGATTCGATATCGACCGGATGCCAATAGTCGGGCTCAGGCTCGTTCGACGGCTTGAAGGTTGGCCAGAGTTCGACGCGTCCCTGCGCGGTCTCGCGCAGAGCAGAGTGGTGCAATTCGGCGCCATCAGATGTCAGCCCGGCGCGCGCTTCAGGCGGCGCAAAAACAGCGTCGACGAAGGTGAGGACCTCCGGCGCGGAACGTCGCGAGGTAGTCAATGGTTCATCCGCGAGCATGTGGCCTGCGGCTGCGGCTCGTTCGCTGAAAAAACGGCGATTGATGTCGAATTGCCGCGGATCAGCGCCTTGGAAGCTGAAGATCGATTGCTTTTCATCTCCTACGGCGAACACCGTGCGCGGTGCATGCACGCGGGCTTCGCCGGCGAAGAACTCCTCGCTTAACTTGCGAACGATCTCCCATTGCGCCGGACTGGTGTCTTGTGCCTCGTCGATCAGGATGTGATCGATACCGCCATCGAGCTTGTACAAAACCCAGAGCGCCGCATCGCTGCGCTTGAGCAGCTTCAGCGTCTCGTCGATCAGATCGTCATAGTCGAGCGCACCGCGACTGCGTTTCAACTGGGCATACTCGCGACGGACGGCATCGGCGACGACGAGGGCTGCTTCCGCCAACCCCGCGGCATAGGCGGCGCGCCGCTTCATCTCGAATTCCAGGAAGCGCGTCCCTAGTGCATTGATCTGGGCGAAAAGGGCAGGCTGCGAATCGACGACTTTCCGTGTCACGAGCGTGCGGCGTGGTTCGCCTTTGCCGGTCAGGAAGAAGTCGCGGAAATGGCCATAGGCTTCGACCGAGAGGTCGCGCTCAAGTACCCGCTTCAAATCCTCCGCCCGGGCAATGTCCGTTACACTGCCAACCGCAAGCCGGGCGACCGCCGCTCTCAGGAGTTGTGCATCCGGTCGGACGGCGGCGCAGAACTCGCTCATGATGTCGAGGGCGCTCAGGGTCTCCGAAGCGCCATGCACCCGACGCAGCGAACGTCGCATCGCATCGGGCTCGTTGCCCAACGATTCAAGATAGCGCTCGAGTTTTCGGCGGTCGGTTCCAAGCGCTGCGTCGAGCACAGACTGCAGGCGCGCTTCGCTCGTCTCGGTCAGAAGATGGGCCAGTGCCGCCGCGCGCTGGGCGTCGCCCTCTCCAGCCCGCTCGAGCACGCGGCCGCGCGCCTCGGCCAAGAGTTCGCGCGCCGTCTGTTCGTCGAGAACATGAAACGACGCAGGAACGCCCGCCTCGAGCGGAAAGCGCGCCAGGAGATTCTGACAGAAGGCGTGAATGGTCAGGATCTTGAGACCGCCTGGCGCTTCCAGCGCCTTGGCAAAAAGGCGCCGGGCCTTCTTCAGTTCTTCGGGTCCGCCCAGCTCGGCGCCGATGGCGGCGATCTTGTTGGTCAGCTCCGCGTCGCCGAGCATCGACCACTCGCCAAGCTGACGGAAAAGACGGTGCTGCATTTCGGCAGCCGCGGCCTTGGTGAAAGTCAGGCAGAGAATCTTCGCCGGATCGGCATCGGCAAGCAGCAGTCGCGTCACGCGATTGGCCAGGGTGTGCGTTTTTCCCGCGCCGGCATGTGCCGCGACCCAGGCCGATCGGCTGGGATCGGCCGCGGCGACGGAGGGATCGTGCGGCGCGCTCATTCGTCCTCATCCTCCCAACCGCTCTGTGCCCACTCACGTACGCGGCTCAGATGGTCGTAGTCGCCAGGAACATCGGCCTTATACGGCTTGACGCGCGGCAGGTACGCCATCGCTTGCCTAGAGAAATCGAGCGCTCGGCGCTTTAATCGCTCCAACGCTTCATCCATGAGTTTGATGTCGACCGGTCGTATTTCGCCCGGCTCCCTGCCGCCGCCGAAGCGAAGATAAAGCAGCGCATCGACGTCGTGCTTGCCGACTTCGCCGAAGCCGCCGTTGCGGATCATCACACCCTCGAGCAGAAGCTGCGGCGCCAGAAATGCCCCAATCTGCGGGGGCGACGGAGGTTCGCCGGTCTTGTAGTCGAGGATCACAGCACCACCGCTCGCGAGAATGTCGATGCGGTCGGCACGGCCATGGATCGCGAAGGCGTCGCCGACCGCAAGTCGGCCTTCGATCTCCGGGTACGATTTGACGATCTTTTGGCGTCGCCTGCGCTCCTCATTGATGAACCAGACCGAGGCGTTGACGAAGCGCGGTCGCCACAACGCCAATGCCGCCTTCGGTGTGCCCTGGGCAGCGAAGACTTCGTCCGCGATCGCGATGAGCTGCAACGCGGCGTCAGGGGGCAGTTCGTCCGGAAGTCGTTGCAGGAAGATTTCCAGCGCCTTGTGCACGGCGCTGCCACGCTCCAGCGCTCCGATTACGGCGTCGAGCGGATCGAGCTTGCGCAGTCTTAATATCCGCTTGGCATAGATCGCATAAGGATCGCGCACCCAGGTCTCGATATCGGTGATCGGAAGTTCGCGCGGCCGTGCTTCGACTGGCGGCGTTGGGGCCGGACGCTTCATGCGCTGCACCTCGCCCGGATCGAGCAGCGACCGGCCAATGGCGACATAGTCCGTCTTCGGCGCCGACGCCGCAGTCAACTTCAAGCCGCCCGTCAACTGTTGCAAGCGTTGCAGCCAGCGCGACGCAACGGTCGGCACGCCTTCGGACTTCAACGCGCGCGTCAACACGACACGTTTTCCTGCCGCGAGCATCGAAATGTCATGCGCCGCCTGGCCGATGCTGCGCTCCGGCTGCTCAAGCCCGATTGCGCGACGCATCGGTCTGGAAAACCACGGATCGGCTCCGGCAGACTGCGGCCAGGTCCCTTCGTTCAATCCGCCCAAGACAAGCGTGTCGAAGCTTTGCAATCGCGCCTCGAGCGGGCCGAGGATCGAAATGCGCGGGTGACGTTCCCGTGTCTGCCGTACCGACTTCCCTTCGGCCAGTGCGCGGAACAGGGCGGCGTACCCCCCAGGCTCGATGGGAACCAGCGCTTGCGCGGCGGCGCGCAATTCGTCGACGAATTGTGCGGCGCTCTCGCCAGCTTCTCCCGCCCACAACGCGTCGCCGGCGAATTTGTCTGCAACAGCAAGTTGCGTTTCGAGCGCCTCGGCCAAATCCACGGATCTTCCGGCAAGGATGCGCTCCAGTGGTCGCAATACATCGGCAAGCTCGGCGAACCAATACTGCAATTCCGAAAGGCGCGCCTGGGCGACCTCTGCAGCATCCTGGCGACGGCGTTCGAGTGCGATGCGAATTCCGTCGAGACCTGCGTCGGGCCTTGGGCCGCGCAATTGCCGATCGAGAGCGCGCACCTGATACCGAAATGCGGCGCGATCTTGTCCAAACGTACACAACGGATGCTTCAAGAGAGCGAGCAGAGGGACCGGAGCGAAGGCTGCGTCCGCGGCCTCTGCCAGCAGAGAGAGAAATGTGCCAGGCGGCGTGTGCGACAAGGGTCGACCGGCGGAATCGTCGACCTCCACACTCCAACGCGCCAGCTCGCTGGCGACGCGCCTGGCCAACGTGCGATCGGGTGTCACCAGCGCAGTGGTTTTTCCGCTTTCTTCCAGCGCCTCGCGCAGGATGAGCGCTACGACGAGCGCTTCTTCGGCTTGATCGCCCGCCTCGACGAGTGCCAACCCCTCAAGGCCGCGCGCGATCTCGCCAGCCTCGCCGCGCTCGACGAGCAGTCGCCACGCATCCGTCGTCGGCGCCGGCCGGAGCACCTCGCGGAGCGCCCGTTCTCGGTTGCCTTCGCGAGCCTTGTTCCAGTCCTGCACCTGCGCACGCGCGACACCAATCCGCTCCAACAACTGCTTGAGACCGAATTGCGGATGGCCGGCATCGAGTTCGCGCCAGCTCGCCTCGTCGAGTGATCGATCCAATCCCGGCAAGACGATCGCGCCGCTCGGGAGAGTTGCAATGACGCGCATCAGCTCGGCGGTTGCCGGGATACTGCCGGTCGAACCAGCCGCGATCACCATGCCGTTCGGCGGTTTCTCCGCGAGACGCTTGGTCAGTGCTTGCAGCGCCAGGTTTCGCCGTACGGCGGGGTTTATTGTGCCTTCGGCAGCCAGAAGCTTCGGCCACTCGGTGTGCAGCAATTCGAGAAATTCATGCACTTTGGACCAGTGCTCGGCGAGAGCGGCCGGGATTTCATTCGAGAGTTCGTCGAAGCTCGCGTTTTGCGTATCGAGTTCGTCCATCACACGGGCGAGACTTGCCGCGAGCGACGACGCCTGCGCGTAGCTCAGCTCCGCGCGCCAGCGCCGGATCATGGTCGTCAGCAGCAAGCGGCGGCGGATGGGCGCGATCGCGGGCGCAAGTTCAAGCTCTTCGTCGTCGGCCTCGAACAGCAGTTCCTCGTCGTCGACGTCGCCCAGCGCCTTGAATTGCGGCAAGAGCGTTGCACCGCCCAGCTCGCGCGCAAACGCATCGCCAAAGGTGCGCGCCGCACGCCGCGTCGGCAGATAGATCGTCGCATCGGCGAGTGCAAAAGGCGCTGAGCCGAGGCGTTCGACAAGTCCCAAGGCAAGCGTTTCAGCGAAGGGTGCGCTTGCGGGAATCGTGAAGACGTTCGCGGCCACGCTTATCGGGCCGCAGGCAGATCGGCGAGCAATGCTTCCGCTTCCTTGACCGCCTCGGGCGTGCCGACGTGAATCCATACGCCGTCGAGACGGATACCGCAGAGGCGTTTCGCCGCGATCGCGACGTCCCAGACCAGGTTCGTGGAAAAGGTGCCGCTGGGCGCCTTGTCGAACAGCCTGGGATGAACAATCTGCACGCCGGGATAGGCGTAAGGTGAAAGCCGCAATTCCGCGACGCGCGTGACGTGCCCGTCGGGATCAAGATTGAAGTCACCGGCGCCTTCGAAGCCGATGGCCGTCACCATCGACGCCAACAACAACAAGCCGTCCATCGTCTCCGGATTCCAGCGCGCCTTCATGCGTTCCAGCGCGCGGCCGAAACCTTCGACCCAGATCGTGTCGGAGTTGATGACGAAGAACGGCTCATTGCCGAAATGCGGCATCGCCTTGACGACGCCGCCGCCGGTGCCGAGAAGTGCGTCTGCTTCTTCGGAGTAGCGAATCTCGATGTCGCTGCGCTTGGCGAGGTGGGCCTTCACCCTGTCGGCCATGTAGTGGACATTCACCACGGCCAACGTGACGCCCGCTGCGACGAGCCGGTCGAGCGCGTGGTCGATCAGCGTCTTGCCGGCGACCATCACCAGCGGCTTCGGCCGGTCATCGGTCAGAGGCCGCATGCGGGTGCCGAGGCCGGCCGCCATGACCATAGCGCGCGTAGGTCCGCTCACTGCTCGACTCCCTGCGGTCTGCCGCGCATTTCACGCGGGATGGCGCGGTCATACCATGCCTTCAGCGTGCTGAGCGCAGGATCCTCGAGGTCGCGATTGAGATATCCCCAAACACGCGGCAGGTAGCCGAGATAGCGCGGCTTGCCGTCGCGCTTGAACAGGCGCGCGAAAATGCCTGCGATCTTGGCGTTGCGCTGCGCCGCCATAACGGCCATCTGGCTGCGATAGGCGCCTTCGTCGATCGACGCACCTTGCGCTCGAATCGCAGCGAGATAGTGGCGCGTCGTCGCTTCGGCGATCTCGGGCGCGACGTCGCGCCGCGCGTCCTCGACCAGCGAGATCAAGTCGTAGGCGTTGGAGCCCGCGACAGCGTCCTGGAAATCGATCAGACCGACGCGCGCTAGTCCGGAACGCTGCGGCATCCACAACAAATTTTGCGCGTGATAGTCACGATGGACAAAAACCACCGGTGCAGTCAGCGCTTGGTGCAGTACTGCGCGCCAGAGCGAGCGATGTTCGGCCACTTCGTCGTTCGTCGCTGCCCGTCCGAGCGCAACCGGCATGAACCAATCGGTGAGGAGATCGATCTCCGCCAGAAGAGCCGTCTCATCGTAGGGATGCAGTTCCTTGTCGGGCGGCAACTGTTGCGGTGCGGCTTGCGCATGCAGCGTGGCGAGAACCTCGGCCGCGGCCTTGTAGAGCTCCACCTCGTTTCTCGCGTTCGCGACGTCGCAATAAAGCGCATCGCCCAGGTCTTCGATGACGGCAAAGCCCGTCGCGGGATCGGCGGCATAGATTTCCGGCGCGCTCAGGCCGCAGCTGCGCAAGTAATTTGCCGCCGCAACGAAGCGCGCCACGTCGGCGCCGGCGAGACGCGCAACCGCGTTGTAACCCAACGCCTGCCTCTCTTCGGGTGTCGCGCCGGACGGCGCAACCGGTGCTTCGGCATTCTGCGGCTGGTCCATCAGGATCGCCTTGCGCTCTCCATGAGCCAGGCGGATATAGCGCCGCGTCGATGCGTCGCCGACGATCGGCGTGCGCTTGGCTCCGCTCCATCCGTTCGCTGCCAGAAAGTTATCGATTTCGGCGGCGCGCTCAGCCGGCATGATGCATCTCGCCGAACGCATTCGCCCAACGCTTGGGCCCAGAAATCCGTGCGCTCCGTCCGTGTGCGTCGAGCGCCAACGCGACATGCAGGGCATCGGGCGGCAGGCGCACGCCGGCATGTTCCGGCCACTCGATCAAAACTGCGCCTTCATCCAGTGCCTCTTCGAGTCCGAGTTCTTCCATGTCCGAGACATCGTCGACGCGATAAAGATCATAGTGGCGCACCGCGAGCCTCGATGTTTCATAAGCCTGGACCAGCGTAAAAGTCGGACTCGGCACAGTCTCCGTCACGCCGAGCGCGCGCAGAATCGCGCGCGCCAGCGTGGTTTTTCCCGAACCAAGATCGCCTTGCAACGCGACCGCGTCGCCCACATTCAAGGATGCGGCAATCCGCGCGCCCAAAGTATCGGTCGCTGCAAGGTCGGCGAGCGCAAAGCTCTGCTGAAACCCTTGAGAATCCTTGTGCATGCCAACAGTTCTAGCCCGCCGCGCCGCACCTCTCAACGCCGCTAAACGGTTGATTACAGTAGGTGCTTCGGACATCTTACGCCCGCTTTGGCCGAAGGCTCCGGCGGGCGCGGGATCGGACACTTCATGCAGGAACGTATCGTCATTGTGGGCGCCGGACAGTCCGGCGCGCAGGCCGTCGCGACCCTCAGGTTCGAGGGGTTTGCCGGCGATATCACGCTCGTCGGCGACGAGCCGTATGCACCGTACCAGCGGCCGCCGCTTTCGAAAGCCTATCTGATGGGCACGATGGAGCGCGACCGACTTTTCCTTAAGCCGGACGCGTTCTACCGCGAAGCCAAGTGCGAACTGATCTTTGGCGTCGCCGCAACCAAGATCGACCGCGATGCGCACAAGGTCATTCTCGCCGACGGTCGTGCGCTCGCCTACGACAAGTTGCTCCTCGCCACCGGTTCGCGTGTGCGCCACATTGAGTGTGCTGGTTCCGAGCTTTCCGGCATCCACTATCTGCGTGGCATCGCCGACGTCGATGCGCTTCGTGAGCTGGTCGGAGAAGGTAAAAAGCTCGCCATCGTCGGTGGCGGTTATATCGGTCTGGAAGTTGCGGCTGTCGCCGCAAAGCGCGGTGTCGAAGTCACCGTCTTCGAGGCGCTCGACCGGCTCATGGCTCGCGCCGTTTCGGTCCCGGTCTCCGACTTCTATGCCAAGGTCCATCGCGCGGCCGGTGTAAAGGTGCTTTTGGATACCGGCGTCGAATCTTTCGAAGGCAAGGACAAGCTTGAGGCGATCCGTGCCGGCGGCAAATCGTATCCCGCCGACGTCGCGCTGGTCGGCATCGGTATCATCCCAAACGTCGAACTGGCGCGCGAAGCAGGTTTGGGCTGCGACGACGGGATCGTCGTGAACGAACACAGCGCCGCGACCGGTGATCCTACGATTTTTGCGGCTGGCGACTGCACCCGCCACATCGGACGCGAGGGAACCGCGCTTCGCCTGGAATGCGTACAGAACGCGATCGATCAGGCAAAGCATGCCGCGCTTTCGATGCTCGGCAAGCCCAGCGTTTACCAGGAAGTGCCGTGGTTCTGGTCGGACCAGTACGACCTCAAGCTGCAGATCGCGGGCTTGGCGCGGCCGACCGACCAACTCGTGCTGCGCGGCAATCCGGATGCGCGCAAGTTCGCCGTATTCCATTTGCGGGACGGAGCTATCGCCGCCGTCGAGGCGGTGAATGCGGCGCCGGAGTATCTCGTCGGCAAGAAGTTGATTGCGGAAGGCAAAAAGATCGCGCCCGAACGACTTGCCGACACGTCTATTCCCATGAAAACCATCGCCTGACACGGAGCGTCCATGCCCAAGATCAAGTACATCGAACACAGCGGCAAAGAACACGAGGTCGATGTTCCCGTCGGCTGGTCGGTGATGGAAGGCGCGGTGAAGAATCTCATTCCCGGCATCGATGCCGATTGCGGCGGCGCCTGCGCCTGTGCCACCTGTCATGTCTTCGTCGACCAGGCGTGGCTCGAAAAACTGCCCGCGAAAGAAGACATGGAAGAGACGATGCTCGACTTCGCGCCCGACATGGCGGCAAACAGCCGGCTATCCTGCCAGATCAAGGTGACGCCGGAACTGGACGGATTCGTCGTGCGGATGCCGAAAAGTCAGCACTAAGCCTCGAGCTTGGCGAGCTCGGCGAGCGGCATGCCGTAGGACGGGCTGAGTATTTTTCCGAACAGAAGTTTCACCACGACCAGCACGACGGCTGCGCCCAATATCAGTGCGACGTGCAGCAGCCAGAACGACGTCGCCGACATCGTGCCGAGCAATCCGCCGACCCAGCCGACGAAGAAATTGCCCATGAAGAGGTGCAGGTAGTAGATGCCGATGAAGACGCCGGTCGTACCCTTCGGTGCCGCGCGCGAGTAGAGCGCAAGCCCTACCGGAATCACGTTGGCAAAACCGAGATCGTTGACGATCTCAAAGCCGATCGCCCACCACAGGCTGACCCGGCCGCCATGCGCGGCGATGATCGTCGATGCAGCGACGAGCAGGAGCGGCGCACCCGCGCTGATGGCGACACCGATGGCGATCTTCGTGATCTCGTCGGGCTCGGGCAGACGCGTCGCCCACCAGCGCCAGAAGGCAACGGACAACGCGATGGTCGCGGCACTGATGATCGAGCCGTAACCGAGAAGATCGGTGATGGGGGTGTGCATGCCGAAAATGGTCAGCTGGTAGTTCGCTTCGCCCCACACCAGATAGGCATTGAAGATCTGATTGTTGCCGACGATGGACACGGCCAGAACCGGCAGCAACGCGACCAGCAATATCGTCTTGATCCAGTCATTGCGCGTGAAAGGCGGGCGCGGCGGCGCAACGTCGGTCTTCCGGACCCGGGGCGCCTCTGCAGGCAAAGTGCGGCGGCCAAGAAGATAGGTCGTCAGCCCAATCAGCATTCCGACTCCCGCCGCGCCGAAGCCATAGTGCCAACCGAAACTGTCGGCCAAGCGACCGCAGACGAACGGCGAAGCGATGACCGCGATCTGCACGAAGAACAGGAAGATCTGGAAGGCGTCGGCGCGCCGTGGATCGCCGTCCTTGTAGAGCGCACCGACCTGGCTTGCGATATTGCCTTTGAAGCAACCGACGCCGAGTAAGAGGCACGTCAGCGCGATCAAGAAGGTAACATCGAACGCCATCAGGAAATGACCCATGGCCATCAGGCTAGCGCCGATGGTGACGGCGTTGGTGCGGCCGATGAAGCGGTCGGCGAGATAACCTCCGCCTAGCGGCGTGAGATAGACAAAGGCGGTGTAGAAGCCGAAGACATGCGAGGCCAAAGCCTGCCCGACGGCCGGTCCGTAGATGAGTGCGATGAGCGACTGGAACGGGCCGAAGCCGAGAATGTGTTCGATATGTCCCGGCTGGAGCAGGCTGTGCGTCATGTAGAGCACGAGCAATGTCGTCATGCCATAATAGGAAAAACGCTCCCACAATTCGGTGAAGGCGAGCCAGCCGAGGCCCACTGGGTGGCCGATGAACGCGACGTCGCTGCGCTTCGCCGTCATCGATATGCTGTCGTCCATCGCACACCTGAAATTGTCGCGATGTCCGGCAAGAGCGCGCGGCATTCGCTAGGCGCGCATGCTGGCTCAGCTTCCTGACGCTTGCAATCCGGCGCTAGTACGCTTGGCCGGGTCTACTCGTTTTCGTGATCGACCTCGCCACCGCCCTGGATCAATTGCGTGACCTGGGGGTTCCCGCGATAGACGATCTCGCCGCCGCCGGAAACCGATGCCGCCAACGTGCTGGCAGCGGTCAACATGATCTTGCCGCCGCCTTGGACCGACGCCTCGCCGTTGCCGGCGCGAATGGCGCGCACATCGATCTCGCCCCCGCCGTTGATCGCGGCAGCAAAGCCGGGTTGAGCCGGGAAGGCACCATCGGTGTGGATTTCTCCGCCGCCATCAATGGCAGCACCGCGAAGGTTCGGCGTCACGATCTCGATCGTCAGATCATACTGATGCGGACAGGAGGCGTTGCAGGCATCGATCTCAAGTTCGCCGTCGTTGCGCAGCGTGAACGACGTATGCGCCGTGCTGCCCTTGATCAGCGTCACACGCTGCGCGGCGCCATGCTTCAGGATCACCTCGCCGCCGCCATTGAGCGCGATGCGATTGAACGGTCCGACCGGCACGACGGTTCCCGCAAGTGCGGGTGTGGCGAGCAGTGCGGCCAATAGGAGCGTGATGTGCGAAGCAGCCATGGGATCCTCCGGAAAACATCTGAGCAAAGTCTAGCGCTTGGGCACTAGTTTGACCTCATGGCGCGTGGTCGAAGCAGCCATGAATATCAGGCCGTCTTCTGCTCTTCTTCGGGCTTGCCGGGGCCTTCTTCATGCAGGCGGCGCGGGAAATGACAGCGCACCAGCGTGCCGTTCTGGCTCTCGATCTCGACCCAGCCATTGTGCAGTTCGACGAAACGATTGACGAGCGCGAGGCCCAGTCCGGCGCCGGCGCGCTGACCCGAACGGCTCTTGGCGGAGAAGCGCTCGAAGACGTTGGCCCTGACTTCGGGAGCAATGCCTGGACCGGTGTCGGCCACGGAGATCTGCACATCTTCGCCGACGATCGCACCGCTCAGCGTGATCGTGCCGCCGCCCGGCGTGTATTTGAGCGCGTTGGAGAGAAGATTGAACACCACCTGCTGGATACGCCGCTCGTCGCCCAGGAACCGGCCGGCATCGGGCGGGCAGTCGAGGATCAGTTCGAGACTGACTTTTGAAGCCCACTCGCGCGCCGTGTTGGCGACACCGCTGAGGAGCTCGTACAGATCGATGCGCGCAAGCTCCAGCCGCAACGCGCCTGATTCGATCAGCGACAGATCGAGGATGTTGTTGATCAAGTCCTTCAGCGTGTTCGAACCGCTGATGATGTCCTGGAGGTAACTAGCCTGCGCCCGGTTGAGCTCGCCCGGAATGCCGCTCGCCAGATGCTCGGCAAATCCCAGGATCGTGTTCAGCGGTGTGCGCAATTCGTACGAGACGTGCTTGATGAAGTCCGACTTGAGATTGTCCGCTGCTTCGAGCGCATCATTGCGTTCGCGCAGCGCGCTCTCGATGCGGAAGCGGTCGGTGACGTCGGCGAACGTCACCAGCGTCGCACCGTCCGGCAACGGCGAAAGGGCGAGCGACAGGATCGTGCGATCGTTGCGTTCGATTTCGCCCCAATCGCGCCGAGTGGGCGCGCCCGAGACGATGGACTGGATGAGCCGCTCCCACATCGCTTCGTCGCCGAATTTGTCGGCGCAGGCGGACGCAATGGTGCGCACATGCGGTTCGCCGGCGACATCTCGGGGCGACAATTTCCAGATTTTCACGAAGGCGGCATTGTGCAGCTTCATCTTGCCGTCGGGCCCGAACACGGCGACACCTTCCTGCAGCGTGTCGAGCGTCGCCGACTGCACCTTGATCAGCGTGTTGTAGTTGCTTTCCAGCGTGAGCTTCTCGGTCACATCCTCGTAGAGGTAAGTGAGGCCGCCGAAGGGATGCGGCTGGGCCACCACGCGCAGCGTCTTGCCGCTCGGCACGTGCCAGAGTTCCTCGGATGAGTGTTCGAGCGGATTGTCGTAGACCGCCAGACGTTCGCGTTTCCAAGTCTGGTAGTCGCGCTGCTCGGGAAGCCTGCGTCCTTCGCGCAGCCGGTCGAGGATCTCGCCGTCGGCGGGATGGGTGTCGAGCCAATTCTCCGACAGCTCCCAGAGCCGCGAAAAGGCGCGGTTGTAGAACGTCAGCTTTTGGTCGCGGCCGAAGATCGCGACCGCCGTCGCCAGCTTGTCGAGCGTGTCGGCATGCGCGTCGATGTGCTGCTGCAACTCCGACTGCGCCGCCGAGACGTCGGTCACATCGATGGCGCTGCCGACCACGCCAAGACCATCGACCGGAGACTCAGTCAAGGCGAGGGCGCGGCGATGTCCGCCGACGATCGCAAAGCGCCTGGCTTCAAGCACCGCTTTCTGCGTTCGGGCCGATCCGGCGAGGTCGCGTTCCGATTTTTCGAGCGTCGGTTGATTGACGCGTAACGCCTCGAGCGTCGGCGTCGTCGTCGCGCTCAGATAGGCACGATTGCCCCAGACAAGCGAAAGCCTGGCATCGCGCACCCAGACGGGGAGCGGCAGGAGATCGAGGATCTCGCGAAAATGCGTCGGCCGCGTGGCTGCGCCGGCCTGCACCGGCTCCATCCAGACGGCTGCCATGCCGCCGACGGCGCGCCCGCGCACTGTGAAGGGCCGCGCATTCTTGTCGTGCACCGCAAGCGTGAAGCCGGCACCATTCTCGCTGAGGGCATCGAGAGCTGCGGACAATGCCTTCGCCTCACCCCCGGCGAGACAGGCGTCGAGCACGGCTTCGCCGCCCGCATAGCTCAGCGGCGCGCTATCATCGCGGCCCCAGACGACCAGCGCGTCGCGTCCCGACGCGAGGAGCGCATCGCGCTCGCCGATCGCTGCGCGCACGCGCGCGCCGGTGACGCGCAGGATGCGGCGAAGCCTGCTGGCCGCTTTCTGCTCCGACAGAGCCCAGAGCGCGGCAGAGATCGCCAGCGATACCGCACCGGCCGCAACGGCGAACAGGACCAGATATTGTCCGGTCTCCAGTTCCTCGGCCGCGAAGGCAGGCGTGGGCAAAAACAGCAGCGCCGCGGCGACGAGCCCAATGGCGCGTAAACCCGCTGAACCTTCCCTGACGCCAGGGTTATCGCTCGGTCCCTCCGTGGGACGCATCTCCCGGCTGCCCCCGATTCGCACCACAGCGACGAATCACTGTGGAATCAACATGATACGGGTGCTATCCACAGCCGCAAGGGAATGTAGTTAAGAAATAGTAAAAAACTACATCTCGATGACAGAACAAGATCTGGCAGCGAATCTGCGTTTTTTCGAGTCGCGCGCTGACGCGCTAGTCGAAATGTTCGACGCCGGCGGGAATTCCCGTCCACGCCTGCTTGTGCGTTTCGCGGACGGTGAATTTCGGCGCGGGAAATGTCGTATCGGCGAACGCGCCGACGAGGACGGCGATGACGTCGGGAATGTTGTCGATGCGATAGGTTACGCTGCCACCGCATTTCGGACACAAGTGAAACGTCGCGCTGTTGCCGCTGTCGCCGATCCGCACATACCTAACTGTCATGGCCCACACTCCGGTGGGCCATGACATAGGAGATGAGTCTATTCGGCCAAGTCCATGTGCATGAATACGGTGTCGGCGACCGGTGTTTCGTAATACGCCGCTATCTCCTTGAAGCCGAGCGCGCGATAGAGCGAGAGAGCCGCCTTCATGGTCGAGAGCGTGTCGAGGCGCATGGCTGCGTAACCCATGCGACGGCCTTCGGCGACGGCGGCTTCCGCGAGCGCGCGGCCCGCGCCGGTACCGCGCGCCGCGCTGCGGACATAGAGGCGCTTCATCTCGCAGAAGTTGGTGGCGTGCAGCGCGCGAACGGCAACGCATCCCACCGGCTTTTTGTCGATCTCAGCCAGCAACAATGCGCCCTTTGGCGGCGCATAGGCGCCGGGCAGGGACTCGAGCTCCTCCTCGAAGTCCTGATAACCGAGATCGATGTCGAGCCCCGCCGCGTATTCGCGGAACAGTTCGACAACGGTGTCAATGTCGTCGAGCGTGGCGCGGCGCAAATGAACAGTCATGCCGCTCGACTCAATAGCGGTAGTGATCCGGCTTGAACGGACCGGACTGCGGCACGCTGATATAATCCGACTGCTTCTGCGTCAGTTGCGTGAGCTTGACCCCGATCTTCGCCAGGTGGAGACGCGCCACCTTCTCGTCGAGATGCTTCGGCAGCGTGTAGACCTTCTTCTCGTACTTGCCGGGATTACGGAACAATTCCATCTGCGCCAGCGTCTGGTTGGTGAAGGAGGCGCTCATCACGAAGGATGGGTGGCCCATCGCATTGCCGAGATTCACCAACCGCCCCTCGGACAACAGGATGATGCGCTTGCCGTCGGGGAATTCGATTTCGTCGACCTGCGGCTTGACGTTGTGCCAGCGGAAATTGCGCAGTGCCGCGACCTGGATCTCGGAATCGAAGTGGCCGATGTTGCAGACGATGGCGCGGTCCTTCATCGCACGCATATGGTCGATCGTCAGCACGTCAACATTGCCGGTCGCGGTGACGAAGATGTCGGCGCGCGGTGCCGCGTCTTCCATCGTGGTGACTTCGTAGCCTTCCATCGCGGCCTGAAGCGCGCAGATCGGATCGACTTCGCTCACCATCACCCGGCAGCCGGCCTGACGCAGTGAGGCGGCGGAGCCTTTGCCAACATCGCCGAAGCCCGCGACCATCGCGATCTTACCCGCCATCATCACGTCGGTGCCGCGGCGGATGCCGTCGACCAGGGACTCGCGGCAGCCATAGAGATTGTCGAATTTCGACTTGGTCACGCTGTCATTCACGTTGATCGCCGGGAAAAGGAGCTTGCCCTCCTTTTCCATGATGTAGAGGCGGTGCACGCCCGTCGTCGTCTCTTCCGAGACGCCGAGGATGTTCTTCGCCAGTTCGGCGAACCAGCCTGGCTTCTCCTTCAACGTGCGCTTGATGAGCGCGAAAAAGACTTCCTCTTCCTCATTGCCAGGCTTGGCGAGAAAGGCGGTATCGCCATTTTCCGCGCGCAAGCCGTGATGCACCAGCATGGTCGCATCGCCGCCATCGTCGAGGATGAGGTTGGGCGTGCCACCGTCGTCCCACTCCAGGATCCTACGTGTGTAGTCCCAATAGTCCTTGAGGCTCTCGCCCTTCACCGCGAACACGGGCGTGCCGCCCGCGGCAATCGCGGCAGCGGCATGATCCTGAGTCGAATAGATGTTGCACGAGGCCCAACGCACGTCCGCGCCGAGCGCCTTCAGAGTCTCGATCAAAACTGCCGTCTGGATCGTCATGTGCAGTGAGCCGGCGATGCGCGCGCCCTTGAGCGGCTTTGAGCGGGAAAATTCTTCACGGGTTGCCATCAGGCCTGGCATCTCGACCTCGGCGATGGCGATTTCCTTGCGGCCCCAATCGGCAAGCGTGATGTCCTTGACGACGTAGTCGTGGTGTTCGGCCATGGGGCGCGGTCCTTCGGAAAAGCGCGCCGGATATAGCAGTCGGCCCCTAGGGCTGGCAAGGAAGATATAAAGAAATACGCATATCTTTATTTGGCGCCGTTTGACCCTCAAAACCCAGCGATAAAGTTCGTATGCCGATGGCTCCGCCGGGCGTCTTATGCCGCTGCACTCGGCTATCTTCCAAGCGCGAGCACGCCGAGACTCTCGCACGGATGATCGCCGACGCGGCGCTGCCGTGGGAAATGAGCCGCCTGAAAGTCTAACGCTTGCTGCCGGCCCGGGCGCGACCGTCATGCGATCCGAACGTGCGCGCGGGCGGATCGACCCAGCGGTCTTCTCGCGTGCGCTCATAAGCGTCGTTCAGTGGATAATGGATCTGGTTTTCGGGTTTCGGCTTCTCGCCGACCACGATCAAGCGCACCTCTTCGTCCGTGTTGTTCAGGAAGGTGTGGCAGATCCCTGTCCCGGCCGGGAACCCAACACTGTCACCAGGCTCGAGCGCATGCAGGACACCATCGATCCACGCATCGGGTCTGCCTTCGATGACGAAGACGAATTCCTCTTCCGCACTCTCGGCATGCGGGTAGCTGATGCGCCGACCCGGCGGTACACGCATATGATGGATACCGATGCGCGTCAGGCCGAGCCTTTCGCCCAGCGGCGCATCGAAGCCCATCTGCTCTTGGTCGCCGCGATACTGATTGGGCTCGGACTCTTCGAGAGTCTTCCAGTGGGCGATGAAGTCGGGGCGCGTCATGAGTCACCTGCTCGATTTACTCGGTCTATTATGACTGGCGCGCGGGCCAGGTCTTGACAGCATGGATAATAATCCTACATGGCTCGGCATGAAGTCCTAGAGAGCAAAAACCACGGTAGGCGGAGTCTAGTAAAAGTTCGAGTTATATCAATGTATTAAAGCAGGAATTGAAATACAAAAAATGAGCGAAAATCGCGCAAGTGAGCATACGACGTATGCCCGAGAGGCGGCGCAGGGGTTCGTGGACGAGGTTTGTGCGCTGCCAAGTCTTTATGCGCCGCACATCCGCGCCGTCCGGCGGGCGCGTTCCCGCGAATGGAGGACCGCCGCGCCAAAATTCGTGACGGATGTCGCCCTCGAACTCGCCACGCGGCGAAAGCATCGCTGGGAACGGTGGTTCGCCTATGAACTCGTGCGCTTTCACAAGGGAGCGTTCGAAGCGCTCGACGACCGCATCTTGGCTCGCCTGGCCAAGGGCCTCGACAGCTGGGACAGCGTCGATGCCTTCGGACGTATCTTGTCCGGTCCCGCCTGGGCGCAGGGTCGCGCCTCGGACGGATTGATCGATCGCTGGTCGCGCTCGCGCGATCTCTGGCTTCGCCGCCTCGCGCTCGTCAGCACGATCGCGCTCAATATGAAAAGCGATGGGGGCACGGGCGACACGCGGCGGACGCTGGCAATCTGCTCGCGCATGGTGGACGACCATGAGGACATGGTCGTGAAAGCCTTGAGCTGGGCGCTGCGCGTGCTCTCGACGCATGATGCCGTTGCCGTGCGCGCTTTCTTGCGGAAGCATGACTCAAGTCTTGCGGCGCGTGTCAAACGCGAAACGGAAAACAAACTCAGGACGGGCAAAAAGAATCCCAAAGGCCGTTAGGGGAGACAAACGATGACCGATGCGAATGCACTCTTCGCTCTTGCAGCTGCCGATGATGCCGATGCGCTCGCAAAGGCACTCGATGGTGTCGATCTTGCGCGCATTCACAACGATGGCGGCGAATCTCTCTACCGCTTCGCATTGTTCCACGGTCACGCCAAATGCGCCGCGCTGCTCGAGCAGCGTGGCGGGCTGCCGCTGCACGACGCCGCGCTTGTAGGCGATGCGGCGCGCGTTGCGCGCTTGCTCGATGCCGCGCCCTGGGCCGTCGACTTGTTGTCGCCTGATGGCTGGACCGCACTGCATCTCGCTGCGTTCGTCGGCAAGGACGCGACGGTCATCGCGCTGCTTGAGCACAGCGCCAGCGCGCGCATCATGGGTCGGGCCTTCGAACAGAATCTCGCCGTGCACGCAGCCTGTGCCGGACGGCGCCTCGGAAAGGACGCGTTCGCCAAGCTCGTGAACGCGACTGGAAATCCCAATGCGTTTCAGAAGCAGAGCTACACGCCGCTCATGATCGCCGCCGGCAACGGCTTCGTCGACGCGGTGGACGTTTTATTAGCGGCGGGGGCCGATCGCTCACTCAAGCAAGCCGAAGAAAAAAGCGCGGCCGACCTGGCGCGCGAGCGTGGTCATCACGACCTGGCCAAGCGATTGGAGTAGCTATTCCTCGCCGAACTTCGCTTCGATCAGCGCGATGATCGCGGTCAGCGCTTCGCCGCAGTCTTCGCCCTCGGCAGACACTTCCACGTCGGCTCCGGTGCTGGCGGCGAGCATCATCAAGCCCATGATGGAACGCGCGTTGACCGATTGCCCGTCGCGCTTGACGATGATCTCGGATTTGAAGCGCGCCGCCGCTTCGACGATCTTGGCCGCTGCACGCGCATGCAATCCGCGCTTGTTGGTGATCCTGGCGACCGCGCTTCGCCGCGTGGCTTGGCTCATTCCCTGGCGACGCCCGCGAGATCGGCGGAGCCGGCGCGCATGTATTTGCGTCCGGCGTCGATCGCTTCCTTCACCGCTTGGTCGAGCGTCAGCTTGTTGCGCACGTCGATAAGCTTGATGAGGCTCGGAAGATTGACGCCGGCCAGCACTTCGATCTTGCCGCGCTCAAGGACCGTCAGGGCGAGATTGCAGGGCGTGCCGCCGAACATATCGGTCGCGATGACGACTCCGCGACCCACGTCGACCGACTTGGCGGCGGCCGCAATCTCACGCTGGCGTCGCTCGATGTCGTCCTCCGGGCCGATGCAGACGGCGCGCAGATGCGTTTGCGGGCCGACCATGTGTTCCATTGCGGAGATGAATTCCTGCGCCAGGCGGCCGTGGGTGACGAGTACGATGCCGATCATGGGATGCCTCAAATGTGGTGGCACGATAGCAAGGTTCAAGAGACGTAAAAGCCCTCAATTGCGCTTGACAGTTTGGCGGAAAGTGCGGTTGTGCAGCGCCGCAACCGCCGCAAGAACCTTGTCGGGTGCCGAATCTTCGAACGCCGATAGAAAGAGGAGAGGCGGGCGATTTTTTTGCGGCATTGCGAGCGCTTTCGGCGGCGCAAAAAAACGCCGCTTTGGTAAACGCGTAACCTTTCCTGACAAATCAACAACCAGCGCGACAGGAACGCCTCGCGCGTGAGGCAGTTCCACGATTCCCACGCCGCGAATCTCGATCAGTCCGGCAAGCGTCCGCGGCGCACTCGCGATGAGCTTTCCGCGCCGCACGACAAGATCGGTGCGATCGTCGGAGACCAACATAGCTCCGCGCCCGATCAGCCGGAGCGCGAGGTCGGACTTTCCCGCGCCACTCTTGCCGATCAGGAGCACGCCTACCGTTGAGGGTGCGCCGAAATTCTCGCCCGCCTTGGCGACTTGCACGCAGCTCGCATGGATATTTGCGCTCGCGCTCATGCGCGCGCCAGCGGCAGTTCGACGATGAAGCGCGCGCCGCCGCCCTCGCGATTTTCCGCCCACACGCGCCCTCCGGCGGCCTCGGTGATTTGTCGCGCGATCGAGAGTCCAAGGCCGGAATTCTTCCCAAAGTGATCGTTCGGCCGCTCGGTATAGAAGCGATCGAAGATGGTCTCGAGATTTTCCGGAGGGATGCCCGGGCCGTCGTCCTCGACGCTGACGCGCGCACGACCCGCTTCCGCGGTTGCCGCGATGGACACAGTTCCGCCTTCCGGACTGAACGAAACCGCGTTGTCGATCAGGTTGCGGAACACCTGGCCCAGCCGCTCGTCACGCGCCAGCACACGCGCCTGCGACGGCAGGTGGACATCGAGCCTGATATCGATAGCGTGCGCCGCATCGGTCATGCGGTAGATCTCGACGATGGTCTGCAGAAGGTGGGCCAAATCCACGCGTTCGCTGGTCTCGCGGCTGAGTTCCGCGTCGAGCCGCGAGGCATCGGAAATGTCGGAGATCAACCGGTCGATGCGCTTTACATCGTTGCGGACGATTTCCATCATCTTTGCGCGCGCTTCGTCGCTGCCCGCACGCGTCAGCATCTCGACCGCACTCTTGAGCGAAGTGAGCGGATTCTTCAGTTCGTGAGCAACGTCTGCCGCGAAACGTTCGATCGCATCGATGCGATCATAGAGCGCGCGGGTCATGGCCGACAGGCTGGAAGCAAGATCGCCGATCTCGTCCCGCCGTTCCTCCATCCTGGGAATAGTTGCACGTCCGGTGTGACCGCCGCGAACTTCGTCGGCCGCCCGCGCCAGACGCTGCACCGGATCGGCGATGAAGCGCGCCAGAAACAAGGACGACACCACCATCACGCCGACGGCGACGAGAAACACCTGAATCAACGTCGCGCGTTCTTCCCGCAGGATGTCGTCGATGTCGCCGCCTTCGGTCGAAACCAGCAGCACGCCATAGATCGCCTTGAAGCGCTGGATGGGAATCGCGACCGACAACACCAGCTTGTTCAATTGATCGACCCGCTCGGCCGTCGCGATGTCGCCGGAAAGCGCCGTCGTAACCTCGCCATAGACGCGGCCGTTCTCGCCCGCCTCGAAGTAAGGTGCCAGGCTGGAAAGCGGGCGAACGCCCATCACGCCGTCATAGATGCGCGACGCTTCGGCGTTGAAGCGATGCCACCAGTCGATCGGCGGCAAGTCCTGCACCTGAACGACGTTGCGCGCGAGGATATAGCGCGTGTCGATCAGGAGCCGTCCGTTCGTGTCGTAGAGTCTCGCCCTGAGACGGGTCGGCGCGATCAGTTGGCGCAGCAGGGGCTTGGCCTGACTGACCTGAATGCCGTGCGTGTCTTCGTCGGTCGTATATTCCGCCAAGGTGCTGGCGACGATCTGCGCCTGTTCCTGAATGCCGGAAAGCCGTTCGTCGACCAGTCCGACACGGTTGGCCTGCACCGCGATCACACCCGCAATCAGCACGACAAGCGCAAAGGCGTTGAACAGGATGATGCGGCGCGAAAGCGCGGAGAATCCCGGACGACGTTGGACGCCCGCCATGGCTACGACCGACTTCGGGTGCTACGCCTCACGATAGCGATAGCCTACACCATAAAGCGTTTCGATCGCTTCGAAGTCGTCGTCGACGACCTTGAACTTCTTGCGCAGCCTTTTGATATGGCTGTCGATCGTGCGATCGTCGACATAAACCTGATCGTCATAGGCGGCGTCCATGAGGCTGTCGCGGCTCTTCACGAAGCCGGGACGTTGGGCCAGCGCTTGCAGGATCAAGAATTCGGTGACCGTGAGGCGAACGGGCTTATTATCCCAGGTACATTCGTGGCGTTGCGGATCGAGCGCCAATTTGCCGCGCACCAGTGCTTCCTTCTTGCCTTCGCCGGGCGCGCCGCCGCGATGCGGATCTGCACGGCGAAGGACCGCCCGCACTCGCTCGAGCAACAGGCGTTGCGAGAACGGCTTGCGGATATAGTCGTCGGCGCCGGCATTGAGGCCCATCAACTCATCGATCTCCTCGTCCTTCGACGTGAGGAAGATCACGGGAAGATCGGCGCTCTGGCGCAGGCGGCGCAGGAGCTCCAACCCGTCCATGCGCGGCATCTTGATGTCGAGGATTGCGAGATCAGGCGGCGTTGCGGTCAAGGCGGTAAGGGCCGAGGCGCCATCCGCGAAGGCGCGCACGTGATAGCCCTCCTGCTCCAGGAGCATGGTCACCGACGCCAGGATGTTTTTGTCATCGTCGACGAGCGCAATGTTGGCCATGATTCCCGCCCCGATCAGCGCCGTGCAGTATAGGGCCGTGACGGACAAAGCAAAGCCGTCGCCATGCTCACCGCACGTGGGCGCGCGTGATTCGCGCAGCTGGATTGCCCGCCGAGACTCTCAGATGAACTCGACCTTGAGGATTTCATACGAACGGGCGCCGCCGGGGGTAGTGACTTCAACCGTATCCCCCTTGCCCTTGCCAATCAGCGCGCGGGCAATCGGCGACGACAGTGAAATCCTGCCATGCTTGGCGTCGCTCTCGACGTCGCCGACGATCTGGTACTTGCGTTTTTCGTCGGTGTCCTCGTCGACCAGCGTCACCGTGGCGCCGAATTTAACCGTGGTGCCGGAAAGCTTCGACACGTCGATGACCTCGGCGCGGCCGATTTGGTCTTCGAGCTCGAGAACGCGGCCCTCGATGAAGCCCTGGCGTTCTTTCGCAGCGTGGTATTCCGCGTTCTCGGAAAGGTCACCGTGCTGGCGTGCCTCGGCGATCGCCTTGATGATCTCGTGGCGTTCGATGTTCTTGAGGTGGTGCACCTCGTCTTCAAGCGACTTGAACCCGGCGGCGGTCATGGGAATGCGTTCCATGGCATTCAATTCCTGTCTTCAGCAAAGCTGTTCCGTTCGGCCCCGCTTGGCGGTCTGGCCGGGTGCGGACTATTGCGGTGTTTTCCTTAAATACTTGTTACGCCTGGACTTTCTCTGTCCCTTCAGGGGCGTGAGCTACGAAGAGTAAGACTGGAGGGGTGCGACTTCAAGGGAGCCGGCTTGCAGGGCGGCTATTGCTTGGGTCGCTGCGGCCGCCCCGGCAATGGTCGTGTAGTAGGGCACCTTCATCGTTAGGGCGGTTCGACGAATCGAGAGTGAGTCCATCAGCGCGACGGCGCCTTCGGTGGTGTTAAACACGAGGTGGATCTCGCCGTTCTTCAGCGCGTCGACCACGTGCGGCCGACCTTCCATGACCTTGTTGATGAAGCGAACCGGAATGCCTGCGGCTTCGAGGGCGCTCGCGGTGCCGCGCGTTGCGATCAGCTCGAATCCCATACCGATCAGTTCGCGCGCCGAGGCAATGACTTCGTCTTTGTCGGCATCCTTGACGGAAATGAAGACGTTGCCGGCGAGAGGAAGTCTCAACCCGGCGCCGATCTGGCTCTTGGCGAAGGCGCGGCCGAAGTTGCGGTCGAGCCCCATGACCTCGCCGGTCGAGCGCATCTCAGGGCCGAGAACGGTGTCCACTCCGGGAAAGCGCGCAAACGGCATCACGGCTTCCTTGACGGAGATGTGCGGCGACAGGGACGGCGTCAGCTCGAAGGTCTTCAGCAATTCGCCCGACATCACGCGCGCGGCGATCGCGGCGATGGGAAGTCCCACCGCCTTCGCCACAAAGGGCACCGTCCGGCTGGCGCGCGGATTGACCTCGAGGACGTAGATGTCGTCGCCCTGAACCGCGAACTGCACGTTCATCAAGCCGCGAACCTTCAATGCCCTGGCAAGCGCAATGGTCTGGCGCTCGATCTCCAGGATCGTCGTGGGTTTGAGCGAGTGCGGCGGGATCGCACAGGCGGAGTCACCGGAATGCACGCCCGCTTCCTCGATGTGCTCCATGATGCCGGCGACAAAGACATCCTCAGCGCTGTCGCAGATCGCATCGACGTCGACCTCGATGGCATGATGCAGAAAGCCGTCGATCAGAACCGGGTTGTCGCCGGAAATGCGAAAGAGCTCGCCGGACTGAACTTGGGAAATCAGATGCGCTTCGTCGGCGCACACCACCATGCCGCGTCCGCCCAGCACGTATGAAGGACGCAGGATCACCGGATAGCCGATCTCATGCGCCGCCGCGATCGTCTGTTCGGCGGTCATGGCGGTCGCGTTGCGCGGCTGCTTCAGTCCAAGCTCGTTGAGTAGCCGCTGAAAGCGTTGGCGATCCTCCGCGAGGTCGATGGCATCGGCGCTCGTGCCCAGGATTGGCACGCCCTCAGCGACGAGCATGTTGGCGAGTTTGAGCGGGGTTTGCCCGCCAAATTGGACGATGACGCCGGCCAACGTTCCGTTTTCCTGCTCGACACGTACGATTTCGAGAACGTCTTCCGTGGTCAGCGGCTCGAAATAGAGCCTGTCGGAGGTGTCATAGTCGGTCGAGACGGTCTCGGGATTGCAATTGACCATGATCGTTTCGAAACCTTGCTCCGACAGCGAGAAAGCCGCATGGCAACAGCAATAGTCGAATTCGATGCCTTGACCGATGCGGTTCGGCCCGCCGCCGAGAATGATGATCTTCTTCTTGTCCGTAGGTTTGCTTTCGCACTCGGCCTGGCCGCCAAAAGGCGCTTCGTAGGACGAGTACATGTAGGGCGTGAGTGCCGCGAATTCCGCCGAACAGGTATCGATCCGCTTGAAGACCGGACGCACGCCGAGTGCGGCACGCTTGCCGCGGACATCTTTCTCCGTAAGGCCCGCGAGTTTCGCAAGCCGCGCGTCGGAAAATCCCATGGCCTTGAGACGGCGCAGGGCCGGTGCATCTTTCGGCAAACCTTTCTTCCGAACGGTCTCTTCCGTCGCGATGAGGTTCTCGATTTCGCTCAGAAACCACGGATCGAATTTCGTGATGGCGTGAATATCCGAAGTTGCGAAACCGAGGCGCATCGCCTGGGCAACCAGCCGCAGCCGATCTGGCGTTGGGCGCGCGAGGGCGGCGCGGATCTTGTTCCTGTCCGCAGGCAGCTCGATCTCGTCGAAACCGCTGATCCCAGTCTCCATCGAGCGCAGCGCCTTTTGCAGCGACTCTGCAAACGTGCGACCGATCGCCATGGCCTCGCCGACAGATTTCATGGATGTTGTCAGGAGTGGTTCGGCGCCGGGAAACTTCTCGAACGCAAAGCGCGGTATTTTCGTGACGACGTAGTCAATCGCCGGCTCGAACGAAGCCGGCGTGACTTTCGTGATGTCGTTGCGGAGTTCGTCGAGCGTGTAGCCGACTGCAAGCTTGGCGGCGATCTTGGCGATCGGAAAGCCCGTCGCCTTCGAGGCCAACGCCGACGAACGCGACACGCGCGGATTCATCTCGATGATCACCATGCGCCCATCAGCGGGATTCACCGCGAACTGCACATTCGAGCCGCCTGTTTCCACCCCGATCTCGCGGAGTACCGCGATGCTGGCGCTGCGCATGCGCTGAAATTCCTTGTCGGTCAGCGTCAGGGCCGGGGCGACGGTGATCGAGTCTCCGGTGTGGACGCCCATCGGGTCCACATTTTCGATGGAGCAAATGATGATGGCGTTGTCGGCGCGGTCGCGCACGACCTCCATCTCATATTCCTTCCAACCGAGGACCGATTCCTCGATCAGAACTTCATTGGTCGGCGATGCATCGAGCCCGCGCTCGACTGTCTCGTAGAACTCTTCCTTGTTGTAGGCGATGCCGCCGCCTGTGCCGCCCAGCGTGAAACTTGGCCGAATGACCGCCGGCAATCCGACCAGCGCCAGAGCATCCTTGACGCGGCTTTGCGATTCCGCGGCCAGTTCCATGATTGCGTTGCCGCGATTGTCGTACATGAACTCGCCGTCTGCGTCCTTCTTGTGACGCAGTTCGCCTTTCAGCGTAACGCCTTTGGGCACTTCAAGACCGATCTTCAACATCGAGCGGCGGAACAGTTCGCGGTCTTCCGCCTTGTCGATCGCTTCGGCGCTCGCGCCGATCAGTTCGACGTCGTACTTCTCCAATGTTCCACGCTTGCGCAGGCTGAGAGCAGTATTGAGCGCCGTCTGGCCGCCCATCGTGGGCAGCAGCGCGAAAGCCTTTCTGGCCGGCACATTCGGCCGCTCATGCGCGATGATCTTCTCGACGAACTCGGGCGTGATCGGCTCGATGTACGTCGCGTCCGCCATGCCGGGATCGGTCATGATGGTGGCCGGGTTCGAGTTCACCAGGACGACGCGGTAACCCTCGGCCCGCAACGCCTTGCAGGCTTGCGCGCCGGAATAGTCGAACTCGCACGCCTGACCTATGACGATCGGTCCCGCGCCGATGATCAAAACCGTATGAATGTCGTCCCTACGCGGCATTACCCACCACTCACAAAAAAGCCCTCGCCGGTTGCCGGGAGGGCCCTAAAACCTATCCTCAACTCCGCCATCGCAGCGTCTTCTCCTGCACCGGGTTTACGAACGGGTCCCCCGTTCGGGTCGATTCGGCCCATGCCTTCTTCAGGCGGTGGTACCACATCGCCGGCACATCAGAGTCCTGAATTAGCATCAGCGACGGGTTGAATTTAAGCCCCTCGCGCTGGAGTTCCACAATCTTTCGGTCATCTCCTAGGAAAGTCGGCCCAAGCGCTATGAAGAAGGGCTTGATGAAGCCGAGCCAGGCCGGCCAGTAGAAGGTTTGTGTTACCTGCGTCGTTTCGCCATCGCGCGGCGTGCAGGTGGTCAGGCCAATCACATCGACCTGGCGGCCAAACAACCTTCCGCGGATGTTCTCGAACCGGGTGCTTGGCAGTTCGAAGGTGATTTCGGTTGAAACGTCGGCGCCGAGGAGCTCGTAGGCCGGCTTCGAAGGCCGATGCCGTGTCATGACGAAGCCGTGCGGCAACGGTGCATAGTGCTTGGTTTTTTCCTTCGGACGTACCTTCCACCACCAGCGGCCGTGGACATAAGCCGCATGTGCCGGATCCATCAGTCCGATCACTGCATGATCGATGTCGCAGTGGAACAACTGACTCTCGATCCACCTTGGCCGTGTGTTCGCCGGCGAAACCTTGGGTGGCTGCGTTCGTGGCGTGCTGTCGCGTGGGTTCGCCGCCATGTAGATCCAAATCAGTCCGTCCTGTTCGCAAATTGGATACGAGCGGACGCGAATGTTGGAAGGATCAAGCGTCTGCTCGTCCACCAATGAGGGAATATGCGTGCAGACACCGTCCGTGTTGAATTGCCAACCGTGATACGGGCATTGGACGTCGTTCTCCGCCAGGACGCGGCCGGCGGAAAGCGGCACGCCGCGATGGGGGCAGATATCGCGCAACGCGAATGCCTGGCCGTTGCGCATCCGCCCGATGAGCACCGGCTCGCCAAGCATCAGTTCGCGCGTCAGCTTGCCTTTTCGAATGTGTGACGAATGAGCGCCCAGATACCAACTGTCGCGGAGGAACAGCGGGACCGAAGTGTCCTCAGCCAAGACAGTGGTTTCGACCGTCATCGCGGTGCGTCCGGAGGTTTTAGCAGACTGTCGAGCGTGGTCATGAAGAGCTGCCCCTTGAATGCGGGCAGCTTATACGCCCATCCGGAGGCATGCGCATTGATGGCTGTTGCCTCGGCCAGCGCCGGACTGTGCGGGCTCATCGCCTCGGCCGAAACGGTGGCCCAATAATCCGTATTTTGATGGAGGACGTTCACGGTCACTTTGAGACCGTCAAAGGTTTTTGTGATGACACGCGACGTCAAATTCTGATTGCTGAAATCCAAATCTCGCGCCGGTCGCACATCATCAAAGCCAAAACCCGTGATCGCCGCAGCAACGCCATCAGGCGCAGTGGGATCGGAGAGTGTTTTTCCGGCAGGCATGGGAGAAAGCGTGAAATCGGGGTCGCTCGGCTTCTCGCGCCGCACCGCAAAAGACGCACTGCCTGCCGGATCGACATCCGCTTCCTGGATGCGCGCGCGATCGATGTCCATGACTGTCTTGTCGAGCCATTCGGCGAGCGAGGCGCGCGGTTCGAGAACCGAGCGCGTCAACCAGCTCTGGACCTCATTCGGCCGCCGCACGAACAACCCCGTGGCGCCGGTTGCGTCGCCTATGTCCTCGCTCTTTCCAGCAATCAACGAAGCCAGCGCGCGGCCCTTATCATCTCGAACCGTGATCTCGATTCCGTCACCCTTGGGAGGCGCATCGAGTCCGAGATAGTGCAGCCAATCGGCGCGCGCGGTCTTTGGTTCGATCGTCTGGAGTGCGGCAAGGCCCACAAGCGTGCGGCGAACCAGGTCGAACGATGCGGGAAAATCGTTTCGTGCCGGCAGCACCCAACCCTTGTCAGGGATAAAGACGATGTCGAATGGGGCGCTCGCCTTCGAGGCGATGTGAATGGTGGTTGCGTTGCGCACTTGTCTTGCGAGGCCAGGAAAGAACTGTTCTGGCGCGTAGGCCGAGCGGCCGAGATCCGCCTGTTGCCAGATCGCGCCCAATGCCAACAGCAGCGCAACGAGCGTTATGGCGCCGAGGATTGCGAGGTTTCGGCGTCTCGGGTCTGATAAGATACTGCTCGCAGCCATTGGGTGCCTCACGCCCGCAGCGCGCGCGTGCGCCGCCGGCGGCGCAGAAATGCGACCAGCAGCGCAAAGCCGGCCAAGAAGATCGGAACGAGGGCGATGTTCACGAAGGCAAGGAACTCACCCAGCGCGTCGATGTCCTTGCGCAGATTGTGCTGTACCTCGCGGAGCGACGCCCGCGTCTCGATAAGAACCCGCTTGAAGCGATCGATCTCCGCCTGTTGCTCGGGCGTCAGAGCCTGGCTCGTGCTGGGGCGTCCGTTGGTGCTGCCTCCCTGTTCCAGTTCGTGGAGCCGTTGCTGAACGGCCGTGAGACGGGCTTGAAGCGACTCCGCCTCTTGCTGAAACTGCGCCTGTGCGTCCGCCTGGAGTTCCTTGACGACGGTGAACGGCCGATCGTTGCTCGCGCGCGTACGTAGCGAAATCAGATCGCCGGAGCCCATCAGATTCTCGACCGCGTTCAGGACGAAGGCGCCGTTGTCCGCAAAGGGAGTCGCGATGCGCTTGCCGTAGAGATTTACGACACGCACCCAGAAGCGGTCATCGAAGATGTCGCTGTCGGCCATGATGACGACGTTGATCGGTCCGACGGATTTGGTGATTTGAGGCGATCGCGGCGACGCGGGCGCCTGACCAGGGCTGGTCATCGGTGCAGGCGGACCGTTGGGGAATGCCGTTTCGGCGGGACCCGAAATCCGTGCCGCAATCGCGAACGCCTCGCCGCTCGGCCGAATTTGGGACATCAGGTCCTGCGGCCGGGGATTGAAGCGCACTTGTTCGCTATCGACGAGCTGGGCCTCGGTTGACGAAGACACCAGCGGCAAGAAGCGGGTTGTCGCGTGTTTCTCCGGGAACAAGGCGCCGGCACTTGCCAGGTTCAGCGACTGCAAGTTTGTCGTAATCGTATCGCCGTGCGCGAATTGCGGCGACGTCAGGTGCAGCCAGATGGGATAGCTGGCGACCGGATTGCGCGGATCGCTCGAAAGTTGCACGCGCTGCGCCAGCGCCCGATCGGCGACGACCTTGCCGGCGTTGAAACGCACACCCCAGGCCTGGAACAGCTTCGGCAGGTCTGACATCGGGGCGCCGCCGGCGCGTGGGTCGAGGCTGCCGCCAGCCTGCGCCAACTCGGAATTGGGATCGACGAAGATCAGCGCGCGCCCGCCGCGCAGTACGAACTGGTCGATGGCATAAAGTTGTGCGGCGCTCAGGCCTGCCGGATGGACGACCATGAGAACTGCGACGTTCGACGGCACGCGCGACAGCGAGGGGTCGAGCATTTGCGTCGTGTATGACTGGCTCAGTTCCGAATAAATCGCATAGGGCTGGCTGTTGCCCTGAAGCGCCGCGGCCATCCCGCCTGACCCGGTATCGAGTGGAAGACTCGAAATGATGCCCAGCACCGGTTTTGCCGGTGTCGACAGACGGTAGAGCAGGGAGGAGAGATCGTATTCGAGATAGGGTTCGCGCTCCGCCGTGAAATATGGAATGACTTCCTTGCCGTCGATGCGATTGGTGCCGACCAGACCGAAGTAAACCGTGTCGCCTGAATCCGTCGCGGCACCGCTCAGACCGTTCGCCGTTGCCTCGTCTTCCGCTGCGGTGAACGGTTCGGGATCGACCTCCTGAAGGATGATCTTACCGTCGCTCAGCGAGGCATATTCCCTGAGCAGGTCGAGCACCCGTTTGGCGTAAGCGGCTGTCTGCGCATAGTCCGCGGCCACATTCTTGGAATAGTAGAATTTCAGCGTGATGGGTTCTGGGATTTTGCGGATGATATTGCGCGTTCCGTCCGCCAGCGTGAACCGCCCGGTTTGGGTCAAATCGAGTCTCGCGGTGGTGATCCACGCGTCAGCGGCAATATTGATCGCGACGAAGAGTATCGTGGCGAGAACCAGTACCAATATGCCGTAGAGTCTTCGCGACAGCGGCTTCATCGCTCAACCACTTCGCTTCAGGTCGACGATGACAGTGTTGGCCGTCAGGAACAGCGCGATCAACGAGAAGAAGAAGATCAGGTCTCTCAAATCGATGACGCCGGTCGAAATCGCCGAAAAATGCGTGAGAAAGCTGAAGGAAGAAATTGCGCTGATGAGGGGAAGCGGCGCCCAGCTCCGGAAAAAGTCAAGGACAAGTGGGGCGCCGGAGACAGTGAACAGGAAACACACGACCACGGTCACGACGAATGCGATGACCTGATTCTGTGTCGTCGCCGAGATGCATGCGCCGATCGCGAGATAAGCTCCGGCCATCAGCAGGCTGCCGACATACGCGGCCGCGATCACGCCATTGTCGGGATTACCGAGATAGTTGACCGTCAGCCAAATCGGAAACGTCAACGCGAGTGCGATGGCGATGAACGCCCATGCGGCGAGAAACTTTCCGGTTACCGTCGCCCACAACGGCACGGGCAAGGTCAGGATCAGCTCCATCGTGCCCGTGCGGCGTTCTTCGGCCCACAGGCGCATCGCGATGGCCGGCACCAGGAAGAGATAGAGCCAAGGGTGATAGCCGAAGAACACGGAAAGGTCGGCGACGCCGTTGTCGAAGAATCGCCCGACGTAAAATGTGAAGGAGCCCATGGCGAGCAGGAAGATCACGATGAAGACATAGGCCAATGGTGTTGCGAAGTAGGCGGCGAACTCCCGCTTGAAGATCGGCAGGACGTATCTCATGCGGCGTTCGCCTTTAAGCGCGCCGAGTCTGGCGTGGTGATGGAACGGAAAACCTCGTCCAGCCGACCGGCGTCGGAATGAAGCTCTCGCACGTCCCATTTTTCCCGGATTGCGAGAGCGCTTACCTCTTCAATAAGGAGCGCGTTCTTCCGCGGGAAGGCAGTCATCTGAACCAATCCGGCCTCGCGCCCCAATGCCTCGACACTTGCGGCGTTCGGCAGCGCCTTGAGCCGTGCCGTGACGGCATCGCGCTGAGATTCAGGCACGGTGATCAAGACCGCGTTGTGGTAGCGCGAGCGCGCCAACAGTTGGTCAGGTGTTCCATCAGCGACGATCTGGCCCCGATCAATGATCACCGCGCGCGTGCAAATTGCTTCCACTTCTTCGAGTAGGTGGGTCGAGACGATGATCGCTTTCTCGGCCGCCATGGCGCGTAGCAGGGCGCGCACCGCGTGCTTTTGGTTGGGATCGAGTCCGTCGGTCGGTTCGTCCATGATGAGCACAGGCGGATCGTGCAGGATGGCCTGAGCGAGCCCGACCCTGCGTTTAAAGCCCTTCGATAGCGTTTCGATGGTCTGGTCGAGGACCGAGTCCAGTTCGGTCTTGGCGACGGCAGTATCGACGCACTCTTTGGCCTGCGCCGACTTGAAGCCGCGCACGCCGGCGATGAAGTACAGAAAATCGCGCGCCGTCATGTCGCCATACGCAGGGGCACCTTCGGGCAGATAGCCAATGCAGGACCGTGCCGCGATGCCGTCCGTCTCGACATCGTGACCGCACACCCGTGCACAACCCGCGGACGGTGCTAGGTATCCGGTGATCATTTTCATTGTTGTGGATTTCCCGGCTCCGTTAGGGCCCAGGAAACCCAGCACTTCGCCCTTCGCCACGTTGAGGCTGAGGTCGTTGACGGCCGTGAGGGGGCCGAAGCGCTTGGTCAGTCCCTCGATTTCGATCATGGTGCCCGGTATCGAAAGCGGGATTTGCTTAGAGAAATCGCCACTGAGCCGCAAGTTTTCCTTGTGTAAGGTCGTTCCGGTAAACATCTAGGACTGGCCTCCCCAGCACGAAGCGGTCAAAAATTTGCCATCTCGCGATGCCCAGTTGCTGAAATTCACTTGCCGGCGCTCTTTCCGGCGAATCGCCGGAGATCACGTGTACGACGGAAAGCTTATTCAGCGTGCGGCAGGCACGGGCATCATCCTGCAGATCACCCTCGTGGTCATCGGTCACTATGTCGGTTGGGTACGGGAGAACGCCTATGAGTTCGGCGGGATGATGATCGCAGGCGTCGCGGGACTGCTCTACGCGCGCGACTTCGCAAAAGGCTATGCCAAGGGCGCGCTCGGCGGTGCGATCGTCGGCGGGGCCTGCGGCGTGATCGGACTTTGCGCCGCCAACATTCTGGGCGATGTACCGCTCATCGCACTGGCAATCGGTTCGGTCATCGTCGTTCTCGTCGGTGCGATCGGCGGACTGTTCGGCCAAATGGCAGCCAATATCCGCAATCTGAACGCCTAGCAGCAGCCAGCTCGGACATCCGGCGAGTGCGGAAAAAACCGGCCCACCGATCGGGGCGGCAGCGAAAACGAATGAGGGGGTTGATTCGTTATCGTGCGGCCCGTCAACTCGGTGCGGCCGGGACATGACTGTCGCAGAGGAACGGGGCTTTGCGATGGTTTGATCATGGCGCTTTCATGACTCGACCAGACGGGAGAATTCGATGGGTAGATTTGTCAAGGCGACGGATGCGTTGATGGAATATTTGAGCCGCGTGGGTGCCCGCGAAGTGGCGGCTCAGGTTCTCTGCCGCGAAGAAACCCAGAAGCTGCCCATGGGCATGATGCAGATTGCGCCGGAGCAGGGTGCGTTCCTCGCGCTACTCGCCAAGCTCACCGATGCGAAGCGCTATGTCGAGATCGGCACCTTCACCGGCTATAGCGCGCTCAGCGTTGCGCTCGCGATGCCGGCAGACGGAAAGGTGGTGGCGCTGGATGTCAGCAAGGAGTTCACCGATCATGCGCGCGGCTATTGGAAGGAAGCAGGCATCGATGGGAAGATCGACCTCAGACTTGGTCCGGGCCTCGATGCGCTCGACAAGATGCTGCAGTCGGGCGAGGGGCCGTTCGATCTCGCCTTCGTCGACGCCGATAAGACCAACTATGACGGTTATTACGAACGCGTTCTGAAGTTGTTGCGCTCAGGCGGTCTTGTCGCGCTCGACAACATGCTGTGGAGCGGTTCGGTCGCGGATCCGAAGATCAGCGATGCCGATACCAGTGCTCTTCGAGCCTTGAATGCCAAAATCCATGCCGATCCGCGCGTCGACATGGCGCTGGCAACGGTCGGCGACGGCGTGATGCTGGCGCGCAAGCGCTAGTTCAGCGCCGAAAAATGGCTTGCGACGAACGGCGCGCGGGCCCACACTTCGCGCGATGGCGGAAGAACCCATAGCGTTTCTCCGCGCGGCCCAATCGCCCGCCGCGCGGACGAGTTATTCGGGCGGACATGGCTTCTCGGCTGCACAGGTTCGCTTTGAGCGCGCCGAGTTGAATCGCATCCTCACCCTCTACGGACGCATGGTCTCGGCCGGCGAATGGCGCGACTATGCCATCGACTTCCTTGACGAAGTCGCGGTGTTTTCTATTTTCCGCCGCACCAGCGAGATGCCGCTCTTCAGGGTCGAGAAGCGCCCGAAGTTCCGTGCCAAGCAGGGCATGTATGCCGTCATTTCCGCTTCCGGACACGTGCTCAAACGGGGCCATGAGCTTGCGCAAGTCCTGCGCGTGTTCGACAAGGCGCTGATGAAGGCGCTGGCGTTTCAGGGCTGATCAGCTGCCCGTGTATTTCGGTTTGCGCTTCTCGCTGAACGCCAGCATCGCTTCCTTTGCGTCGTTGGTGGCCCGCCGGCCCATGGCGAGGCCGACTGTTTCATAGCGCATGGCATCGTCGATATCGGCTTCGAAATTGTGCTGCAGAACGCGCTTCGACATGCGCAGCGCCAATGGTGGCCATTGAGTCATTTCATTCGCGAGTTTGATCGCCTCTTCCAGCAGCTGGTCGTGCGCCACCAGCCGGTCGAGCAGGCCGAGGCGATAAGCCTCCTGCGCATCGACCGTTCGACTGGTGAAAATGAGGTCCGCGGCGCGGGCATAACCGACGACCCGCGGCAAGAAGTAGCTCAAGCCGGAATCCGGCGACAGGCTGCGCTCGATGAACACGGTCTTGAAGCGCGCGAATTCCGAACCGACGCGCAGGTCGGCGGCGAGTGCCGTGCTCATGCCGGCGCCCGCGGCGATGCCGTTGACGGCGGCGATGACCGGCTTGTCGAAATGGTGAAACATCTTGGCCCAGCGCCCGACCCAGCCGTCTTCGTCCAGTCTACCGCCTTGGGTCGTCGGCTCGGGGAGTGTGCCTCGGACTCCCGACGCGACAGCGGAGAGATCGGCGCCGGAGCAGAAGCCGCGACCCATGCCGGTGACGATCAGCGCGCGAATTCCGTCATCGTCATGTGCATCCTTGACGGCTGCCGCAACTTCACTGCGCAGCTGCGTGGAAATGGCGTTCAGCCGATCCGGCCGATTCAATGTGATGATCGCCACATGTTCGCGCTTGTCGAACAGGATCGTTTCAAAGTGCATTTCGCTCTCCGTTTTCGATGCGGAGCCTAGCAGCAGGGATGCGGGCCACAAGCAAAAAGGGCCCCGCTGTCGCCGGCGGAGCCCTTGGTGTCGTTCGTGTGCGACGTTACCTGCGGTTTCCCATCAGGCGAAGCAGCATCAGGAACAGGTTGAGGAAGTCGAGATACAGCTTGAGCGCGCCGAAGATCGCCTTCCTGCCCGCAACCGTGCTGTCGTCGGATTCCACATAGTTGTTCTTGATCCACTGCGTGTCATAGGCGGTCAGTCCGGTGAAAATCAGGACACCGGCGACCGAGATCACCCAGGTCAGCATCGTCGACTGCACGAAGAAGCTGACGACGGAAGCGATGATGATGCCGATCAGTCCCATGAAGAGGAACGAGCCGAAACCTGTCAGATCGGTCCGGGTCGTATAGCCCCAAAGGCTCATCGCGCCGAAGGTCGCTGCCGTGATGAAGAACACTTGTGCGATGCTGGTCTGGGTATAGATGATGAAGAGAGGCGCCAATGTGACACCGACCAGCGCGGCGTAACCCAAAAAGCTGATCTGCGCGGCGCCCACGCTCATCTTGTTGATGCGAAAACTGAGGAACATGACCAATCCGAACGACGCGAGAAGCAGGATCCACATGAAAGGTCCAGCAAGCATCACGCCGAAGCTTGTGAGCAGAACACCATTCGGCAGGCGTGCAACCGCCGCGCTGGGATCGCTCGTTACTGTCGCCAGGTAGGCGCCGAACGCGGCAACGCCCGTCAGCGCCAGGCCGGCGAACATGTAGTTGTAAATTCGCAGCATGTAACTGCGCAGACCGGCGTCGATACCAGCAACAGCGCCCGTCTGGCCGCGTAGTGCTCGGTTGTCATAGTCAGCCATTCAATTTCTCCTTTCCGGCGCAGACGGCCGGTTCGCGCATAATATCGGGCTTCGGCTGCCCCTTATCAAGGACTGCGCAATTGCGTCGCGGCGCGGGCGGAGAGCGCGGTCCAGGCGCCGACTAGGCCGAAAAGCAAGGTTACGGCCGCACCACCGAGAACCGTGGAAGCGGCGACACCAATATCGAAGTCGAGTGGCACTTCCAGAACCTCACGACAGATGAGATCCGCAGCGAAAGTACCGACTGCAAGCGCCAAAGCACCCGAGAGCACTCCCAGCGCGCCATATTCGATGACGTAAATGAACGCGATACGCAGTCGTGTTGCGCCAAGAACCTTCAAGACTGTGGCGTCATAAAGGCGCGATCGGCTCCCCGCGGCGATGGCGCCTGCAAGGACCAGCAATCCTGACAAAATCGTAAGCAAGCTCGCGGCGCGCACACCGGCAGCCAACTCTTGCAGCAGCGCGTTGACCTGGGCGATCGCGTCTTTCACCCGGATTGTCGAGATGTTGGGAAACGCATCCGTGACGGCGCGAAACAGCCGTTCCTCCTCGCTCGGCGCGACTCGGACAGTTGCCAGGAACGAATGCGGCGCGTGATCGATTAGGCCGGGCGACATGACGATGATGAAGTTCTGGTTTCCCGTCGAGAAATCCACTTTGCGAAAACTGGCGATCGTGGCGTCGATTTCACGCCCCAACACGTTCAGCGTCAGGTGGTCGCCGAGTTTGAGGCCCATTCCCTCTGCGAGAGCCTGGTCGAACGAAACAAGCGGCGGCCCGGCGTAGTTCGCCGGCCACCAATGGCCCTGGGTGATGACGCTGCCTTCGGGCGGTGTTGCGGCATAGGTGATTCCGCGATCGCCGTTGACGGCCCATCTCGCGCCCGGCGCGATGACGGCGTCCTTTGCCGCCACGCCCTTGATCGCGACGATCCGTCCACGGATCATCGGCGTGCGGCGATAGTCCGAGGCTGAAGCGAAACTTTTGACCGTTCTGTCGAAGCGCGCCGTCTCGTCCGGCTGGATGTCGACGAAGAAGAAGCTCGGCGCGGTGCCGGGCAAGCGGTTTTCGACTTGCTGCGAAATCGTGCGATCGAGGAGCGAAACGGTGGCAAGCAGCGTCAGGCCGAGGCCAAGCGCCGTAATGACTCCCGTCGCCGCTGCTCCCGGACGCGTGAGATTGGCGAGTGCGAGACGTGGTGCCGGCGAGTGCGGGCGGGGCAGTCGTTTCAGACCAAAGCGAAATCCCTCTGCGATCAGGCGCAACACTGCCAATCCCGCCGCTGTACCGCCGAGAAATTCAACGGCGAACACGGGCGATGGCGCAAGAACGAGGGCAAGGGCGACGACCAGGATTGCGGCGAGTGCCGCAAGAACGAGGTAGGGCAGGGCGCCGCGTGCATCAGCAGGTGCCACGATATCGCGAAACAGGCTGGCGGGCGCAATCAGACGCGCGCGCGCAAGGGGCGGCACGGAGAATGCAACGGCTGAAAGCAGTCCAAACACCGCGCCGAGCAGCAGTGGTCTAAAATAGAGCGCGAAGTGAGCAGGAGCCGGAATCTTGTCGCTATAGAAATACTGCACGGCAAATGGGAGCAGAGCGCCGATCGCTATGCCCGCGATGACGGCGGCAAGTGCGATCGCTATGACTTGGATGAAGTAGACCAGGAAGATCAAACCGCCATCGGCACCGAGCGATTTGAGCGTCGCGATCTCTTCCTTCTTGCGGTCGAGAAAGGCCGTGATCGCCTGGCCTGCGCCCACGCCACCAACGGCCAAGGCAGTGAGACCGACGAGCGTCAGGAAACTCGTGACCTGCTCGACGAACCGTCTGATGCCCGGCGCGGCATCGTTGCGGTCGCGGATCTCCCAGCCGCCGTCGGGAAACGCCGCGTTCGCCTGGTTCTTGAATGTGGCGATGGTTTCGCTAGGGGCGAGCACGACGTGGTAGTTGTAGTTGATCAGGCTCCCGAGCGTGACGAGACCCGTTCGTGCCAGAGCTCCATCGCCGATAATGACATGAGGACCCAGACTAAACCCTGCCGAAATCCTGTCCGGTTCGCTCCGTAAAGCGGCGCTGACTCGAAAGACCTGAGTGCCAATTTTCAGCAGGCCGCCCGACGCAAGATGCAGCCGGTCCAGCAACGTTTGCTCGGCGACGGCACCGCAGACTTGCGCGTCGCAACGAAGCGCTTGCGCGAGACTCTGCGTCGTCGGAGCGAGCGCGACGGATCCGAAGAACGGATAGGCGTGGTCGACGGCTTTGAGTTCGACCAATTGACGCTCTGCTTCGGTACCGTTCTTGAGGGCATAGGCCATTGCGCGAAGGGAGACGGTCCGGGAAACCTGCCCGTGGCGCGCGAGAAAATCATGCTCGGCTTTGGTAGTGGTGCGATGAACCAACTGCACCACCACGTCGCCGTCGAGGAGCGTGCGGCCCTGTTCGGCAAGCCCGGTGAGGAACGCCTCGCTAAGCGATTCCACGCCGGAGATGGCGGCGACCCCCAGAACGAGACAGGCAAAGAAAATGCGAAATCCCGTGAGCCGTCCGCGCATTTCGCGGCGTGCGAGCTTAAGAGCGAGGGCAATCCGCCTCATGCGGAACGATCATCCGCCACGATGCGGCCATCGTTCAACCGCACGATACGTCCGCAACGTTTCGCCAGACTCTCTTCGTGCGTGACGAGAAACAATGTCGCGTTGGTCCGCTCGTGGAGTGCGAACAGAAGATCGGCAATGTCGGCGCCGGTCTGGCCATCCAGATTGCCGGTCGGCTCATCGGCAAAGAGCACGGCCGGACGAGGTGCGATCGCGCGGGCGAGCGCGACGCGCTGCTGCTCGCCACCGGAAAGCTGACCGGGATAGTGATCCATTCGTGCCTTAAGACCGACGGCTTCGAGTTCGGCGCCGGCGCGATCGAACGCATCGCGTATGCCCGCCAGTTCGAGCGGCACGGCGACATTCTCCAGCGCCGTCATCGTCTGAATGAGATGGAAGGACTGGAAGACGATGCCGACATGGCCTCGGCGGAAACGCGCCAACGCGTCTTCGCCCAGCGACGTGATGTCTGTGCCAGCGATCTGAATTCGCCCCGACGTCACGGCCTCGAGCCCGGCGGCGACCATGAGAAGCGACGACTTCCCCGATCCCGACGGCCCAAGAAGTGCGACGGTTTCACCCGCGGCGACGCGCAGCGATACGCCTGCCAGAATGTTTACAGGACCGGCCAGGCTGGACAGTGTAAGCGTAACGTCTTCCAAATTGATGGCGACTGCGGAATTGTGCATCGGTAACTCGGTCTGCAGCTCTCTGGCGATATGGGATGAACGGCGCACGCTTCAAGCGCATGCTTAGCATGATCGCCGCGTTCGCCATGGCGGCGACGTCGGCGGATGCCGCGACCGTGAAGATTCTCGCCTTGGGCACCAGCCTGACTCAGGGGTTGGGCGTCCCGCCGGGACTCGATCTCACGGCGGTGCTCGAAACGCGTCTCAAGGCTTCAGGTCTCGATGTGAAGTTCATAAACGCCGGCGTCTCCGGCGACACCAGCGCCGGCGGACTGGCGCGCCTCGACTGGTCGTTGGCCGACCGCCCGCAGGCCGCAATCATCGAATTGGGATCGAACGACGCGCTTCGCGGACAGGCGCCGGCAGAAACGGAACGGAATCTCGCGGCGATTCTCACGCGACTCAAAAGCGCGCATGTCGCCGTCCTACTGACGGGCATGAAGGCGCCGCGCAATCTCGGTCCGGAATACGACGCACAATTCGACGCAATCTATCCCCGGCTGGCCAAGCGGTACGATGTGCTGTTCTATCCCTTCATTCTGGATGGCGTCGCCGCCGATCCGAAGCTCAACCAGGCCGACGGAATCCATCCCAATCCCGCCGGAGTAAAGATCATCGCCGACCGCATGCTGCCCTACGTGAAACGCTTGGTGCTGGAAGCGAAGCGCTAGATGTTCAAGCGGCTTCTCTCGGTCGGCGGCTTCACGCTTCTTTCGCGCGTCGCCGGCTTCATCCAGAACATCGTGATGGCGGCAATCCTGGGCGACGGGCTGTTATCCGACGCCTATTTCGTCGCTTTGCGCCTGCCCAACAGTTTTCGCGGCATCTTCGCCGAAGGCGCCTTCAACGTCGCGTTCATTCCGCGCTATGCGGCGCTGCGCACGCGCGAGGGCGACGATGCGGCCTTTCGCTTCGCCGATCGGGTTTTTTCCTGGCAGATGGCGGCGCAGCTTGCGCTGCTTCTCGCGGCTCTCGTTTTCATGCCGCAAATCGTGGCGGTCATGGCGCCGGGATTTTCTCAGCATGCGGGGCAGGTTGCGCTCGCGGTCGATTTCTCGCGCATCACGTTTCCCTACCTGATCCTGACAGTCGTCGCCGTGCAGCTTTCGGCGATGCTGAACGCGCATGAGAAGTTCGCGGCGGCCGCCGCCTGGTCGATCTTCCTCAACCTCGCCGTGATCGGAACGCTGCTCCTCTCGCGGCACTTCACAAATGCAGGTTATGCAGCGTCCTGGGGCGTCTTGATCGCCGGGTTCCTGCAACTCTTCTTCATCGTATGGGCTGCCGCGCGCGCCGGACTTTCGTTGCGCCTGGCCTGGCCGCGCTGGAGTGCGCAGATGAAGGAGTTCCTCCTGGCGTTGGGCGCCGCCACGCTTGGCTCGGCGAGTGTACAGATCGGACTTTTCGTCGACACGATCATTGCCAGTTTTCTTCCTGCAGGCGTGCTGACCGCCATCAACTACGCCGACCGGGTGAACCAACTGCCACTCGGCACGCTCGGAATCGCGCTCGCGACAGTCCTACTTCCGGAGATGTCACGGCGCGTGGCGGAAAACGATCGCAAGGGCGCGGACGCGGCGCAGAACAATGCCGCGGCGCTCGGTCTCTTCCTGACGCTGCCCTTTGCCGCGGCGTTCCTGCTCGTGCCGCAGACCATCATGCGCGCGCTGTTCGCGCATGGCGCCTTTTCGCTTTCGGCCGCCGACATCTCCGCCGCCGCGCTTTCCGCCTATGGCGTCGGGCTGCCGGCATTCGTGCTGGTCAGGGTCATCGCCGCCACGTTCTATTCGCGCGGCGATACGGCGACGCCTGTTCGCGCCACCATTCTCGCAGTCGCCGTGAATATCGCGATGAAGATCGTGCTCGTGTGGGGCTTTCACCTGGGCGCCGTGGGCGTTGCGCTGGGCACATCGCTGGGTTCCTGGGCCAATGTCTCTCTATTGCTTTGGCTTGCGCTTCGTCGCGACCTATTGACGGTCGAGACGCATTTCACCCGCGCCCTGCCGCCGATCCTGCTTGGAGCGGCTGCAACGGGAGCCGCGGCGCTTTTGGGGGTGATGTTCGCCGAGAGTCATTTGCAGGCGATGCATTTCCGCAAGGAGTTACTACTGGCCGCCGCGCTTCTGCCGGCTGGTCTCGCTTATGGACTGGTTGCGCTAGGCTTCAGGCGGGTGCTGCCGCTAGGTCGGTTCAGCGCCGGGGCCTGAGTCATGCAAAGGCTGTTCGTCGCATTGCCGCTGCCCGACGACGTCGCAGAGTCGCTCGTCCGCATTCAAGCGGGCGTCCCCGGCGCGCGTTGGCAGACCCGCGAGCAACTTCATCTCACGCTGCGCTTCATCGGCGAGGTGGATGGACGCGAGCAAAGCGCCGCCCACGATGCGCTCTTTGCCATCGATGCGCCGGCCTTTTCGCTGGCGTTGCATGGCGTGGGCGAATTTGGCGGCAAGCGGCCGGCAGCACTTTGGGCCGGCGTGCGCTCGAGCGAGCCGTTGATGCACCTGCAGAAGAAGATCGAAACGGCACTCATGCGTGTCGGATTCGCATCCGATCGCCAACGTTACCTGCCGCATGTCACACTGGCGCGCTTGCGCGGCACGCAGCAGGGCCATGTCATGGACTATCTGACCGATCACGCGCTTTATTCGAGCCGGACGTTTCCGGTCGATGCCTTCCTTCTCTATTCGAGCCTGCTCAGGAGCAACGGAAGCATCTATCGGGCCGAACATGCCTACAGGCTGAAGGAGATCCCATGAAGAAACTCTCGCCCAACGAACGTGCCACCGCTCTGAAGAAGCTTCGCAAGTGGAAGTCGGTCGCCGGCCGCGATGCCATCACGCGCAAATTCGAGTTTGCCAACTTCAACGAGGCGTTCGGCTTCATGACCCGCGTCGCACTTTTGGCCGACAAGATGGATCACCATCCGGAGTGGTTCAACGTCTACAACAAGGTCGAAATCACGCTCTCGACCCATGATGCGGGCGGCGTGACGCAGAACGATATCGACATGGCCGCGGCGCTGGATACCTACGCCAAGTGATCCGTCTGCTTGCGGTCTGCGGCAGTTTGCGTGCCGCCTCGACCAACAAGGCCCTGCTCGAAGCGGCCGCGAGACTTGCGCCCGTGGGAATGATCATCGATCCCTTCGATGGCCTGGCGCACTTGCCGCCATTCAATCCGGATTTTGATGTCGACCCGCCGGCGCCAGCGGTGGCCCTTTGGCGAGGCGAGATCGCCATCTCGGACGGCCTGTTGATCTCTTCGCCCGAATATGCCCGCGGCGTCCCCGGCGCGCTCAAGAACGCGCTCGATTGGCTGGTCAGCAGCGAGGTTTTTCCCGGCAAGCCTGTTGCGCTCTTCAACGCCTCAGAGCGGGGCGTCGCGATGCAGGCCTCGTTGCGCCTGATCCTGGAGACGATGTCCGCGAAAATGGTCGAGAGCGCGATGTTGACAGTGCCGCTGCTCGGTACGCAGACCGATGCCGCTGCCATCGTCAATGGAGATTACTCCGACAAAATTCGAGAGGCATTAAAGGCTTACGCCCGCTTCCTCGCCTAGACTACGAACTTGTAGCTATCCCCGTCACGCTGGATGTGTCCGGCGGTCGGCGCCGAGAAGTGAGTCCCAATGATCAGGATCGGCTTGTCCGCCCAATCCTTGAGCATCGCCCGCCGTGTCACACGTGACGCCTCCTTGTCGCTGTCGAAGGGTGGCGACCACTCTGGATGCCCGATCTGCGAGGGGTGATGCATCATGTCGCCGGTGATGATGGCGGTTTCGCCCTTTGATTCGATCACCACGCTGACATGGCCCGGGGTGTGCCCGGTCGTCGGCATGAGGCGGATTTCGGGCGAGATCCGGTGGTTCATCTCGACCTTCTGCGCCAGGCCCGATTCAAAGATCGGCGTCACCGAGTCGGACATGATCGCCTTCTGCTCGGCATCCTCGTCCTTGATCCAGTGCTCGTATTCCTGACGCCCGATCAGATAGCGCGCGTTCGGGAACGTCGGAACCCATTTGCCGTTCTCCAGCATCGTGTTCCAGCCGACATGGTCGACATGCAGGTGTGTGCACACGACCGTATTCACGCTCTCGCGCGGGAATCCGGCTTCGGCCAGATGCTCCAGGAACGGGCGGTGCAGCGGCCGGCCTCCCGTCAGACCACGCGGCTTGTCGTTGCCGACACAGGTGTCGACGACCAGCTTCAGCCCTTTGGCTTCGACGAGGAGTGCATGGATCGAGAGATTGAGTGAACCGTCTTCCTGAACGAAGTTTGGATAGAGCCATGGCATCGTGCGCAAGGTCTCGGGCGTCGCTTCCTTCAGGAAGGTACCCTCTTCGCTGTAAGGCACGGCCGTCTCGAATTCGACCACGCGAGTCACCGTGACGTCGCCGATTTTCCATTTGAGCATGTGTTTCCTCCCGGTTCCCTAGCTGCCCACCTTATACAAGGAACCCTTTCGCGTCAGGACCGTTTTAGAATTTGCAACTCATTGTGGAGCTGGCCATGGCAAGCGATACAGGCAGCGGCGGCGGCAATGCTTTTCTCGCCTTCGTCGTCGGCGGCCTTCTAGTGGTCGTGGCGGTATTTGGTTTCTTCATGTTCACCGGTGGCCATATTTCGATGCAGAATTCTCAGCCGTCGGTAAACCTGACCGTCAAGCCCCCGGCCGTGCCGAAACCGACCGGTCAATAACCTACCTTTTTGCGTTCTTCACCAGATCGGCGACGACGCTCGGATCCGCGAGCGTCGTCGTATCGCCTAGATTGGACATGTCACCTTCGGCGATCTTGCGCAGGATGCGACGCATGATCTTGCCAGAGCGTGTCTTGGGCAGTCCCGGCGCGAACTGGATGACGTCCGGTCGCGCGATCGGTCCGATCTGCTGGCCGACCCACTGCTTGAGTTCGGTATTCAATGCATCGCTCGGCGTAACCCCAAGCTTCAGCGTGACATACGCATAGATGCCCTGGCCCTTGATCTCGTGCGGAAAGCCGACCACCGCCGCTTCTGCGACTTGCTTGTTGCCGACGAGCGCGCTCTCCACTTCCGCGGTTCCCAGGCGATGGCCGGAGACATTGATCACGTCGTCGACGCGGCCCGTGATCCAGTAATAGCCGTCTTCGTCGCGCCGGCAGCCGTCGCCGGTGAAATACTTGCCGCGATAGGTCTTGAAGTAGGTGTCGACGAAGCGTTGATGGTCGCCATAAACCGTGCGCATCTGGCCTGGCCACGATTCGAGCAGGCATAGATTGCCGCTCGTGGCGCCCTCGAGAACCTTGCCATCTCCATCCACCAATTGCGGCACGATGCCGAACAACGGCTTCGTGGCGGAGCCGGGCTTGAGATCGGTCGCACCGGGAAGGGGCGAGATCAGGATGCCGCCGGTTTCGGTCTGCCACCAGGTATCGACGATGGGACAACGACCGTCGCCGACGACGCGGTGATACCAAAGCCACGCTTCCGGATTGATCGGCTCGCCGACGCTGCCGAGCAGGCGCAACGATGCCCGGCTCGTCTTCTTCACGGGTCCGTCGCCTTCGCGCATCAGCGCGCGCAGTGCGGTTGGCGCCGTGTAAAACGTGTTGACCTTGTGCTTGTCGATCACGTCCCAGAACCGCGAGCTGTTCGGATAGTTCGGCACACCCTCGAACATCAGGGTCGTGGCGCCGTTCGCAAGGGGTCCATAGACGATGTAGCTGTGGCCCGTGACCCAGCCCACATCTGCGGTGCACCAGTAAATGTCGCCTTCGTGATAATCGAACACGGTTTGATGGGTGAAGGCGGTGTAGAGCGCATATCCGCCGGTCGTGTGCAGAACGCCTTTGGGTTTGCCGGTCGAGCCTGAGGTGTAGAGGATGAACAGTGGATCTTCCGCGTTCATCTCCTCGGGCGGACAGTCGGTCGACACTTTCGCCGCCTCTTCGTGGTAGTAGAAATCGCGGCCCTCACGCGTAAGTTCAACTGCCCCGGTGCGCCTGACCACGATCACCGTTTTGACGTCGGGGCACTTGGTGAGCGCGAGGTCGGTGTTCACCTTCAGAGGAATCGGCTTGCCGCCGCGCATGCCCTCGTCGGCCGTTAGCACAATGGTGCTCTCGCAGTCGAGAATGCGTCCCGCCAGGCTGTCGGGCGAAAAGCCGGCGAATACCACCGAATGCACCGCGCCGATGCGCGCGCAGGCCAGCATCGCATACGCGGCTTCCGGTATCATGGGGAGATAGATCGTGACGCGGTCGCCGCGCTTGACGTTGTGCGCCTTCAGCACATTGGCGAAGCGGCAAACCTCGCGATGCAGTTCTTGGTAGGTGATATGTCGGCTGTCCTTCGGGTCGTCACCCTCCCAGATGATCGCCGTCTGCTTAGCGCGTTTTGGGAGGTGGCGATCGATGCAGTTCGCCGCAACATTCAGCGTGCCGTCCTCGAACCACTTGATGTAGAGATTGTCCGGATCCCACGAGACGTTTTTCACCTTGGTAAAGCGCTTGATCCAGTCGATCCGCCTGGCCTGCTCGCGCCAAAAATCCTCCGGGTTTGAGATGGAGCGGGCATACATCGCCTCGTACTTCTCGCGATCTATCAACGCGCGCTCGCGCCAGTCTTTGGATACCGGAAAATGTGTGTCCGTCATGAGCTACTCCACCGCTTCCGGCACTGTTTCCCCGCAAATTGTTTTGGTGTCGAATGGCTGTCTGGGGAGATTAAGCCATGGCAAAAAAGGGGCAAGCGGCGCCGGTCATGACCGACGCGGCAGTCAAAGCCAGGACCGGCAAGGACTGGGACTACTGGTTCGCAGCGCTGGACAAGGCGGGGGCTGCGAAACGGGACCACAAGGCGATCGTCAAGATCCTCTTCACCAAGTTGAACGTCGGCCCCTGGTGGGGGCAGATGATCGCGGTCTCGTACGAACGCGCGCGGGGTATCCGCTCCGTGAACCAGAGGCGCAGCGGCGAATTCGCCGTGAACATCTCCCGGACGGTGGACGTGAAGCTCTCGAAATTGTTTGCAGCGGCAACCACAGGACGCGCGAATTGGTTCCCGAAGGGAGCATTCGAGGAGACATCGCTTACGAAGGACAAGTATTGGCGCGGCAAGTGGAAGAAGGACGGCCGCCTGGAGATCGGATTTCTTGCCAAGGGTCCCGGTAAGTCGCAAATCACCGTACAGTCAAACAAGCTCCCTGACACTGCCGCGGTGGAGACCGAGCGTGCGGCATGGAAGAAGGCGCTTGAGAGGCTGAACAAATCGCTCGGTGAAGACGGCGCTCCTTGAGCGAGGGTGACGCCGCTGCTACACAAAGCCATGCAGCTCCATCTTTCGTCCTGGCCGGAAGTCGAGGCCTATCTCGCCAAGTCCAAGGCGATCTTGATCCCGATCGGTTCGACCGAACAGCATGGTCCCAACGGCTTGCTCGGTACGGACGCGCTCTGTCCCGAAATCATCGGCAAGCGTGCGGGCGACGAGGCTGGAATTCTTGTCGGGCCGACCTTCAACGTCGGTCAGGCGCAGCATCACATGGCCTTCGCAGGCACGATCACGCTCCGGCCGTCGACGATGATCGCCGCCATGACCGATTGGGCACAGTCTCTCACCCGTCACGGCTTCGAACGCATCTATTGGCTGAATGGCCACGGCGGCAACATCGCAACGATCACCGCCGCGTTCTCCGAGATGTATCACGGCATCACGTTCGACGAGTCACGCTCCAACCGGCCCTCCTTGCGCTGCACGTTGCGTAACTGGTGGGAACTCCCAGGCATCAACGATCTCTGCAAGCAGCTTTTTCCGGTGGGCGAGGGCAGCCACGCCACGCCGTCCGAAGTGTCGGTCACGTATTTTGGTTATCCCGACGCCATCAAGCGTGTGGCGATGACACCCAAGATCGCGCCCAACGGGCCCATCTACGATGCGGAAGACTATCGCCGTCGCTTTCCAGACGGACGCATCGGCTCCGATCCATCGCAGGCTTCTGTCGAGGCGGGCGAGAAGATCGTGGCAGCTGCCGTGAAAGGCGTCATTTCGGAGTTCCGCGCCTTCGCGGCATCATAATTTTACGAAGAACTCTTAGCCGGCCAGACATAAAGCGCGTCCGGAAGCTTTTCTTCGTTGTCGGCGCCATTGGTCAAGCGCACCAACGCGCAACCGTGGCGCTCATAGAAACGCCTTGCGCCGGTATTCTGCTGGAAGGCCCAGAGCTGAAAGCCTTCCGGATGTTCTTGACATACCTTTTCAAACAGTCGGGTACCCGTGCTCGAGTTGAAGCGTGAAGGTTGGACATAGAGATGCTCGAGCCAACCCTCGTGCACGACCGCAAATCCGACCACCGTCCCATCGCGCTCGGCAACCCAGCTTTCCTTGTTCTCGACGACCCCGCGAATGAAGGCCCGCGTCTCCTCGTCGGTATGAAGGTGAGGCAGGTAGGTCATCGTGGCGCGCGAGGCGAGAAAGACCTCGGCCGCGTCGGGGGCATCCTTGGGCGTCGCGCGCCGAATCGCCGTGGCCATGCGTTCTCTTCATGCTGGTTGCAAGCTTGAAACCTGGCCTGCTTGAGACCATCATCCATTCATCCCAGGGGTGCCCGCAAGGGCTGAGATCGCAATTGGGCGAATCCCTTTGAACCTGATCCGGCTAGTACCGGTGTAGGGAGAGGCAGATGAACAAACCCATCCTCAACTCGAAATCAGTGACCAGCCGCGGACCTTTGCCGGGTTCGAAGAAGGTGTTCGTCGATGGCGTCCCGTTCCGCGAAGTGGCGCTCAGCGGCGGCGAAGCGCCGGTCCGGCTCTACGACACGTCCGGTCCGTATACGGATGAATCGATCGCGATCGACATCGAGAAGGGGCTTGCACCCCGTCGCCGCGAGTGGATTTTGGCGCGCGGCGACGTCGAGGAGTATCAAGGCCGCGCGCGCAAGCCCGAGGACGATGGGCTGAAGCGCGGCGAGCTCTTGTCGGTGCCGCAATTCGATCGCGCCGGGCGCCAGCCTCTGCGGGCCAAGCCAGAGCGCAATGTCAGCCAGCTGCATTACGCGCGCCAGGGGATCATCACGGAGGAGATGAAGTTCATCGCCGCGCGCGAGAATCTCGGACGCTCCGCGCTCGCCGATGGCAATTCTTTCGGCGCCTCCATCCCCGACATCATCACGCCCGAATTCGTGCGTGACGAGGTGGCGCGCGGCCGGGCGATCATTCCGACCAACATCAATCATCCCGAAACCGAGCCGATGATCATCGGCCGCAATTTCCTGACCAAAGTGAATGCGAACATCGGCAACTCCATCGTCACGTCAGGCGTGTCCGAGGAAGTGGAGAAGCTGGTCTGGTCCATCCGCTGGGGCGGCGACACCGTCATGGATCTCTCGACCGGCCGTCACATCCACTCCATCCGCGAGTGGATCATCCGCAACTCGCCGGTGCCGATCGGCACGGTTCCGATCTACCAGGCGCTGGAGAAGGTCGGCGGCGTCGCGGAGGATCTCACCTGGGAGATCTATCGCGACACGCTGGTCGAGCAATGCGAGCAGGGCGTCGACTATTTCACCGTCCATGCCGGCGTGCGCCTGGCCCATGTCCCGCTGACGGCGGAGCGCGTCACCGGCATCGTTTCTCGCGGCGGTTCCATCCTCGCGAAATGGTGCCTCGCGCATCATCAGGAGAATTTCCTCTACACGCATTTCGAGGAGATCTGCGAGCTCCTGAAGCAATATGACGTGTCGTTCTCGCTGGGCGATGGTCTGCGCCCCGGCTCGATTGCCGACGCCAACGATGCGGCACAGTTTGCCGAGCTCGACACGCTGGGCGAGCTGAACAAAATCGCGCAGCGGCATGATGTCCAGGTGATGATCGAAGGGCCCGGACATGTTCCGATGCACAAGATCAAGGAGAACATGGACCGGCAGCTGAAGGCGTGCGACGAGGCGCCGTTCTACACGCTGGGTCCGCTCACCACCGACATTGCGCCGGGCTATGACCACATCACGTCGGCCATCGGCGCTGCGATGATCGGCTGGTTCGGAACGGCGATGCTCTGCTACGTCACGCCGAAAGAGCACCTCGGTCTTCCCGACCGCGACGACGTGAAGGCGGGCGTCATCGCCTATCGCATCGCTGCGCACGCTGCCGATCTCGCCAAGGGGCACCCGGCTGCGCGCATCTGGGACGACGCGATGAGCAAGGCGCGTTTCGAGTTCCGCTGGCGCGATCAGTTTGCGCTGGCACTCGATCCCGAGACGGCGGAGACGTTCCATGACGAAACGCTTCCCGCCGAGGGCGCCAAGGTGGCGCATTTCTGCTCGATGTGCGGACCGAAATTCTGCTCGATGAAGATCAGCCAGGAAGTGCGAGACGCCGCTCGCGGCCAGAACGACTCGCTCTCAAGCGCCGAAATTCGCGCCGCGATGGCAAAGAAGGCCGAGGAATTCAAGCAGAGCGGCGGCGAGATCTACGTTCACAAATCTTGAACAACCCACTCATGTCATGGCCCGCAACAGCGGGCCATCCAGTTGAAGCTGCGGGATAGCAACTTGATCGTTCGAGAAATCGCAACCTCACTTTGAAACACAGTCCTGCGTCACCTGGATGGCCCGCTGTTGCGGGCCATGACAAGTAAGTTCAGCCAATCACATCGACCTACGGCCCGAGATCGCGTGCCAGAGAAACAGCACGATGATCGCGCCGAGTATGGCGACGAACATCGACGTCAGGTTGAAGCGGAAGACGTCGAAGTTGGTGATGCCGCGAAAGATCGCGCCGCCGACGAGCGCACCCACAAGGCCGAGCACGATGTTGACGATGCAGCCCGAGCCTCGCCGATTGACGATTTTGCTGGCGATGAAACCGGTGATCGCACCAAACACAATCCAACCCAATATGGACATGCCCGTCCCCTTTTTTGCCGCAACGAAAAGGTAGGTTACTCGTTGTCCGTCGTACAAGGCGAATCGGAGAGCCTGTGGCGGACGAAGCTTGGAATTTGCGAAGAGTGTGGAGTGCTCTGGGTCCCGGTTTGATCACCGGAGCGGCCGACGACGATCCGAGCGGCATCGCCACCTATTCCCAGGCCGGTGCGCAGTTCGGCTATGCGCTCACCTGGACCATGCTGCTCACCTTGCCGTTTATGGCGGCGATCCAGATCATCAGCGCCTGCGTCGGTTGGGACACGCGCGCGGGCCTGGCCCGAAACATCGCCGAGCAGATGCCAGCGGCAATCCTCTACTTCATCGTCGTGCTGCTCCTCGTCGCCAACACGCTCAACATCGCGGCCGACCTTGCCGCGATGGGTGCAGGCCTACGGCTCGTCATCGGCGGTCCGGCGCTCATCTATGCCCTGGCGTTCGGGTTTGCCTGTCTCGCCGCCGAAATCATCGTGCCCTATCACCGCTATGTCGGCTATCTGAAGTTCCTGACGCTGGTTCTGTTCGTTTATGTCGCGGCGGCCTTCAGCATCCAAGTGCCCTGGCTTCAGGTCTTGGGCGCGACCGTGCTGCCGCAGATTTCCCTCGACCGCAACATGCTGCTCACCATCGTCGCCGTCTTCGGCACCACCATTAGCCCGTATCTTTTTTTCTGGCAGGCTTCGCAGGAAGCGGAGGAATCGCGGTTGAGCTATCGACGGCGGCGCAAGGCGGCCACACCGCTGAGCCCGACCGCGTTCCGTCACATCGCGCGCGACACCTGGACGGGGATGATCGTCTCCAATCTCGTCGCCTTCTTCATCATCGTCACCACCGCAGCCACGCTGCACGCCCATGGTCTGACGAAAATCACGACCGCCGCGCAGGCCGCCGAAGCGCTGCGTCCGATCGCAGGTTTCTTCACTTTCGCGCTCTTCTCGGCCGGCATCATCGGGACGGGCTTGCTCGCGGTACCCGTGCTCGCCGGCTCGGCCGCGTATGCGGTTGCAGAGACCTTTCACCTGCGTGGCAGTCTCGAACTGCCGGCCAATCGCGCCATCGGCTTTTACGCCATAGTCAGCGCGGCGACGTTGTCCGGCGCCGGCCTGACGCTGACCAAAATGGACCCGATGGCAATGCTGTTCTGGGCTGCGGTCATCAACGGCGTCGTCGCCGTGCCGATCATGGCGGTGATGATGATCCTCATTTCGCGCCAAGCACGGACCGTGGCGCTACCCGTCTGGCTCAAGTCGCTGGGCTGGCTCGCGACCGCACTGATGGCGCTGACAGTCGCGCTGATGTTGTGGTCGGCGGTTTAGTGCGCGTCTCTCTCGTCAGGGCCGGGCTTGACCCGGCCACCCATCGCTCCCGCTTTTGCGGGAGCGGCAAGAGCCTTTTTTGGCGCGCGAACGCGCCTGATGGGTGACCGCCTCAGGGGCGGCCATGACGCCTTAGCCCATCGTCACGACGACTTTGCCCATCGCCTTGCGATCCATCAGCATACGGATCGATTTGCCGGCATCCGCGAGCGGGAACTTCGCTGACACGTTGGGATGCAGCTTGCCGTCGGCGATCATCTTCATGATCTCGTGAAGGCTATCGTTCGCACGCTTGGGGTCGCGTTGCGTCGAGGCTCCCCAGAATACGCCCTGGACATCGCATCCCTTGAGCAGCGTCAGGTTCAGCGGGATTTTCGGGATCTCGCCGGCTGCGAAGCCGATCACGAGATAGCGTCCCTCCCAGTTCATCGCTCGCAGCGCCGGCTCGGAATACTGGTCGCCAACGGGATCGTAGAGCACGTCCGCGCCCTGGCCACCGGTCAACTCCTTGATCTTGTCGGATATCGCCTTCTGTTGGTCGCGTGTGAGCGGCAGCTTGGGATACACGAAGCCGGCGCTGGCACCATGCTTCATCGCGAGGTCGACTTTTTCCTGGGATGACGCACCCGCAATCACCTTCGCGCCCATCGCGGCGCCGATTTCCACGGCCGAGAGGCCGACGCCGCCTGCCGCGCCCAGCACGACCAGCGTTTCGCCGGCCTTAAGGCGCGCCCGATCCTTCAACGCGTGATAGGAGGTGCCGTAGGTCACGATAAAGGCCGACGCGACTTCGAAACTCACATTCGCGGGCACCGGGATGCAGCGGCGCGCATCGGCCAGCACTTCCTCGGCGAACCCGCCATTACCGCACGAAACTGCAACGCGATCGCCGACCTTGAGATTGCTCACGCCTTCGCCCAGCGCCTTGACCGTGCCTGCCACTTCGCCGCCTGGAGGGAAGGGGAGCGGCGGCTTGAACTGATATTTGTCGGCGAGCATGAGCACGTCGGGAAAGTTCACGCCGCAGGCCTTGACCGCGACCAGGACCTGGTTTTTGCCGGGCGTCGGCGATGGCAACTCCTTGAGCTCCATTTCCTCAGGCGGCCCGTAATGCGTGCAAAGCATGGCTTTCATGGCGTTAGTCTCCGTATGTCACGATGTCTTGATAGCGAGGTCGGGCAAGACCTTACGGGATCAACCGGTCCGGTCAAAGCAGGATTCGCGGAACAAAAGTGCGGGGATTCGAGTATAATAGATGGTGGAGGGCAGACTCGTTGAAGGACGATTAGGTATGCGCAAACTTTTCCTTGTCCTGGCCGGAATTGCAGTTCTCACGGCCACGTCTGCTTCGGCCAGTACTAGCTGCATTCGGCATGACGACATCTACAACTGGAACAACCTCGACGATAGGACTTTGATTCTGGAGAATTATCGCCATCAGAAATTCATGGTGAAGCTGATCGGCACCTGCCAGGATTTCACCTATCACCAGAAGCTTATCATCAAGTCACCTGGCGCTCTGCGCATCAGTTGCGTGGAGAAGGGCGACATCGTGATCACGCCCAACAACGGCATTTCGGGACGCTGCGCGATCACGTCGATCACGCCCTATACCGCGCCGGTCAAGAGCGACACGCACTCCGGCTATTGAGGCTCAGCCCAATGTCAGCTTGGCGAGCGCGGCAGCCGGTCGACGCTCGCCAACGACTGCGCCCCGTGTGTTGAGAACGGGCGCGCGCATGATGGAACGCGCGGGCTCGCTGGCATCGAGAAGCCTGAGTGCCTCAAGCGTTGCGGCAATCGCGGTTTCCGCCGCTCGCCCCGCACCATCATCGATCTTGACGGCGATGCCTAGGCCCTTTTCCGGCACCCATGCGGCGTAGAAACCTTCGGCACCCGCCTTGACGGCGGCGCGGCCGCGGGTCGCATGCATCAGCGTAGCGCAGGTGCGCCTGGTGCCTGAGACGAGTTCGGGATGGAGAACCATCGCGGCGAGAAGACGCCGCGATGCCGTCGCACGCTCTTTCGACAATCTGTCGGGCGCCGCCATGCGTGCTGCTGCGCGGGCAAATTCAGTCAGCGACATGGCGAAGTTCGGAGCTGCGCAACCGTCGATGCCGACGGTGAGCGCTTTTGCGTCGCTGAGTTCGCGCAGAGTCTTTGCCACCGCCTGCTGCACCGGATGTGTAACCGCTTCATAGCCCTTGGTCGCGATGCCCCAGTGCCGCGCCACGCTGAGAAACCCTGCATGCTTTCCCGAGCAGTTGTTGTGGACGCGTGTCGGCTTCTCGCCCCGCCGGATCATCGCTTCGGCGACCGGCTCGTAGCGGGACGGATGTGCGCCACAGGCGAGGTCGCTTTCGCCGAGGCCAAGCCGCTCCAACCATGCCGCGACGCGCGTGACGTGCATCGGCTCGCCCGAGTGCGAGGCGCAGGCGAGCGCAAGCTCCTCGTCGCCGAGGCCGAACGCATCGGCGGCTCCCGATTCGACGAGCGGGAGCGCCTGCATGGGCTTGAGCGATGAGCGCGAATAGACCGGCGTTTCGACATCGCCAAGCGCCAGAACGACGGCTCCCTTGGCGTCGAGAATCGCGACGGAGCCGCGATGCACGCTTTCCACGATCGCGCCGCGGGTGATCTCGACCAGGACCGGATTGGTCATTCAGGAACTCTTGTCATCGCCGGCACCGGACGCTATCGCGTCCACCAGGGATCACAAAGCAGGCATTTGGCCATGCGCGGTTATTTCGCCGTCGGCGTCGACGGCATCTCGAAGCCGATGAATCTCGGTAATCTCATGCGAACCGCCAATGCGTTCGGAGCCAGCTTCTTTTTCACGATCAATGCGCGCGTGAAACTGTCCGACGCCCAGTCCGACACGTCGCGAACAGAGGGCGCCATCCCGCTTTATGCTTACGCGAATGCACAGGAGTTTCGCCTGCCGGCCGGTTGCCGCCTCGTCGGGGTGGAGATTACCGACACCGCCGTTGAACTGCCGCGTTTTCGCCATCCCACGCGCGCTGCATACGTGTTCGGCGCAGAACGCATGTCGCTATCGCCGCAAGTTCTCGCGCGTTGCGAGTTCGTCGTGAAAATTCCGACTCGCTTCTCCATCAATGTCGGAACGGCAGGCGCGATTGTGCTTTACGACCGACTGATCAGCACCGGCGGTTACGGCAGCCGACCGATTGCGCCGGGCGGAGCCGCGCCTGAAATACCCCCACAGCACAAGTGGGGCGCGCCGATCGTGCGTTCGCGCAAGTGACAACGCGTCTTCGCCCTGTATAGTCCGGCCACGCATGACACCTGCCATCTCCATCTCACATCTGCGCAAGGTCTATCGCACCGGCACAGTCGCGGTCGAAGACATTTCGCTGACGATCAATCCGGGCGACTTTTTCGGCTTTCTCGGGCCCAACGGCGCCGGCAAGTCGACCACGATCCACTGTTTGACGGGCATCGCAACACCGACGTCGGGCAAAATCGAGATCTTCGGCGTCGATGCGGTCAAGGATTATCGCGAGGCGAGACGGCTGGTCGGGCTTTGTCCGCAGGAATTCAACGTCGATCCCTTTGCCACGCCGCGCAATATCGTCGATTGGATGGGCGGCTATTTCGGGATGGGTGAGGCGGAACGGAAGTCGCGCATCGACATGCTGATGGAACGTTTCGACCTCGTGCAGCACCAGAAGAAGGCGTTTCGTGAACTCTCCGGCGGACTCAAGCGTCGCGTGGTCCTTGCTCGCGCGCTCGTCAACGATCCCAAACTCATCGTGCTCGACGAGCCGACGGCCGGCGTCGACGTCGAACTGCGCCGCGTCTTGTGGCGCTATCTGCAGCAGATCAATGCCGACGGAAAGACCATCCTGCTCACCTCGCATTATCTGGAGGAAATCGAGCGGCTCTGCCGTACCGTCGCGATCGTGAACAAGGGTCTGATCGTCAAGGAAGGCACCAAGGACGCGATGGTGAAATCTTCCGGCGGCATCGAGGCGGCGTACCTCGCCGCCACAGGCGCCGAACCGGATCATGTAGGCGCCTGATGGATAGGCTCGGCATCAACTGGATCGGACTTTGGACCATCGTGCGGCGCGAGATGTCGCGGATGATGCGCGTGCCAATTCAGGCATTCGTTGCGCCCTGGATTTCCGCGCTGCTTTTCATCTTCATCTTCGGTTACGTCATCGGCGGGCGCATGCCGACGATCGGAAACCACAAATATCTCGTCTTCGTGCTGCCCGGCATCCTGATGATGAACATCGTCAATGCCTCGTTCCTGCAAGCATCGAACGCGATCTATTTCTCCCGCTTCCAGCGCTATGTCGAGGAGACGCTGGTTGCGCCGCTATCCTATGTCGAGATGATCCTGGGTTCGCTGACCGTCGTCGTGATGCGCTCGACGGTGACCGCGATCGGAATCCTTGTCATGGGCGTGGCCTTCGGCGCGACGTCGATCCAGTCGATCGGCGGCTTTCTGTTCTGGGTCATCGGCGTGTCGGCGATCTTCGGCCTCTTCGGTATCATCATCGGGCTTTGGGCCAAGACCTTCGAGCAGCTCAACGTGCTCATCGTGTTCTTCATCGCGCCGCTGTCGATGGTGGGAGGCGTGTTCAACACGGTCAACATGCTGCCGGCCTGGTTGCGCTGGCTCGCGTTCGGCAATCCCTTCTTCTACTTCATCAACGGGCTGCGCTACGCGATGATGGGGTTCAACGAAGCGCCGGAGGGCTTGGGTGCCGCGCTGACTATCGGCCTTCTGTCGTTGCTGGGCTTGATCGTCTGGCGACTTTATTCGACCGGCTATGGTCTTAGGGAGTAGCATCGATATCTAACGACGCGGAAGGGTCTGTCGCCATGCCAGCTCGCAATGCCACGGCCGCCGTCATCGGAGCCGGCGACTTCATCGGCTCCGCCATCGCCCGGAAATTCGCTGCCGAAGGCTACACCGTTTTCGCCGGCCGCCGGACCGCGGACAAGCTGGCTGCGCTAAAGGCGGACATCGAAGCGCGCGGCGGACACTGCGAAGCGCGTGGGCTCGACGCCCGGAGCGAAGAACAGATCACGACCTTTCTGAAGGAGGCGGACGCGCATGCGCCGCTCGAGGTTTGCGTATTCAATCCCGGCGCCAATGTGAACTTCCCGATCCTGGAGACGACCGAGCGGGTCTTTCGCAAAGTCTGGGAGATGGCGTGCTATGGCGGATTTCTCACCGGCCGCGAGGCGGCGCGGCTGATGCTGGCGCACGGCAAGGGCACGATCCTTTTCACCGGCGCGACGGCGTCACTGCGCGGTGGCAAGGGTTATGTCGCGTTCGCCAGCGCCAAGTTCGGTCTCCGCGCCGTCGCGCAGAGCATGGCGCGCGAGCTTGGGCCTCAGAACATCCACGTCGCGCATCTGATCATCGACGCGGGTGTCGACACCGCTTTCGTGCGCGACCGCATCAAGGTCCGCGGCGGCGACGAGGCACTCGCAAATCTCAAGCCCGACCAGCTAATGAATCCGCAGTCGATCGCCAACGCCTACTGGTATCTCCACACCCAGGCGCGCGATGCCTGGACGTTCGAACTCGATGTGCGACCATACGGGGAGACTTGGTGATGAGCGTCAAGGCTGAATTCCTCTTCGATTTCGGCAGCCCAAATGCCTTCCTGGCCCATCGCGTCATTCCGCATATCGAGAAGCGCACCGGTGTGAAGTTCGCCTACAAGCCGGTCCTGCTCGGCGGCATCTTCAAGGCAACGGGAAACCAGTCGCCGATGCAGGCGTTCGGGCACATCAAGAACAAGCTTGCCTATGAGCAGCTGGAGACCCAGCGCTTCATCCGCAGTCACGGCATCTCGGACTTCAAGTTCAATCCGTTCTTTCCGGTCAACACGCTCAATCTGATGCGCATGGCGGTCGCTGCCCAGAACGAGGGCATCCTTCCCCGTTACATGGACGCTGTCTTTCATCACATGTGGATTGCGCCCAAGAAGATGGATGATCCGGAGGTCGTGAAGGCGGCGCTCGTCGAGTCCGGTATCGATCCGGCCCTGCTCGAGCGCGCGCAAGCGCCCGATGTGAAGGCCGCGCTGATCGCCAACACCGAGGACGCCGTCGCGCGCGGCGCGTTCGGAATACCGACATTTTTCGTCGGCGAGGAAATCTTCTTCGGCAAGGACCGCCTGCGCGATGTCGAAGAAGCAATTCACGTCGCCATGGCGTCTGCGTAGTACCAAATCGGGAAAACGGTCGATGGACGGAACGCGGTCCGGCCCCTATTGTGCGGCCCGCGCCGAGGTGGATTTGTGCCGGTGCGGGGCGCTAGTGTGCGGAGCGGGGGAGCAGGGTAGCCGATGATAATGCGTGCTCGTTTCATTTCGCGTGTCTTGCTGGCAGGCATTTTTGCGACGGCGACGTTGCCGCCTGCCATTGCCGCAGAGCCCGCCACATTGCTTGGCGTGACCAAGGACTGGTCGGCCTTCACGACCGGCAGCGGCGGCTCGAAAATCTGCTACGCGCTGGCGAAGCCGGTATCGAGCGATCCCAAAAAAGCCAAACGCGATCCGATCTATTTCATCATCACCGATTGGCCCGGCCGCAAGCCCAAGACGAAGTCCGAACCGGAAGCGGTACCCGGCTATCTCTACAAGGACGGCACCACCGTTGCCGCGCAAGTCGGCGGCGACAAGTTCGAGATGTTCGCCAAGAACGATGGCGGGGCCGGTGCGGCCTGGGTGCGCGAGCGGGCCGATGAAGTGCGCCTGATCGAGGCGATGAAGAAGAGCAAGCAGCTGGTCGTAACCGGAACCTCCCAGCGCGGCACCGTCACCCGCGACACCTATTCACTTGCGGGTCTCTCCGACGCGCTGCAGAAGATCCACGAAGCCTGCGGCATGTGATCCGCGGCGAGCATCGCCGAAGGTGATGCGAGGGACGGGCATCCAGGGTGGAAGTGCTACGATAGCGAGATGACGGAACGGACCAACCTTGTCGGCCTTTCGCCGGCCGAATTGCACGCGGCCCTGACCGCCGCCTGCGTGCCTGAGAAGGCGGCGTCGATGCGTACGCGCCAGCTGTGGAATTGGATCTATGTCCACGGCGCGCGCGAGTTCGGCGCAATGACGAATCTCGCCAAAGATTTTCGCGCCGCGATGGCGGAAAGCTTCGTGCTCGAACGGCCGCAGGTCGTGACCGAACAAGTCTCCAACGACGGAACGCGCAAGTGGCTGTTGCGCACTGATCCGGGCATCGAATTCGAAACCGTGTTCATTCCGGAGCCGGGCAGGGGAACCCTGTGCTTCTCCTCGCAGGTCGGCTGCACGCTCAATTGCCGCTTCTGTCACACCGGCACGCAAAAACTGGTGCGCAATCTCACGCCGAGCGAAATCGTCGGCCAGGTGATGATCGCGCGCGAAGCGCTGGGCGACTGGCCATCGACGAAGGAGAATCGGCGCATCACCAATGTCGTCCTGATGGGGATGGGCGAACCCCTCTACAATTTCGAGAACGTCAAGGCGGCGATGGCGCTGGTCAGCGACGGCGACGGACTGGCATTTTCCAAGCGCCGCATCACGCTTTCGACCGCCGGTGTCGTGCCGATGATCGCGCGTGCGGGCCACGAAATCGGCTGCTCGCTTGCCATCTCGCTGCATTCCGCGCGCGACGAAGTCCGCGACGTGATCGTGCCGATCAATAGGAAATACCCGCTGAAGGAATTGCTCGAAGCCTGCCGCACCTATCCCGGCGTCTCGAATGCCCGGCGCATCACCTTCGAATATGTGATGCTCAAGGGCGTGAACGATTCCCTCGCCGATGCGCGCGAGCTGGTGCGCGCGATCCGCAACATTCCGGCGAAGATCAATCTCATCCCGTTCAATCCCTGGCCGGGCGCACCGTATGAATGTTCGGATTGGGAGCAGATCGAGAAATTCGCGGAGGTCGTCAATCGCGCCGGCTATGCCTCGCCGGTGCGCACGCCGCGCGGCCGCGACATCATGGCGGCCTGCGGCCAGCTCAAGAGCGAGAGTGTGAAGCTGCGCGCCAGCGAGCGCGCTGCGGCCGAAATGCGCTCCGCGATGCGCTCCGCCGAACTGGCACGGATGCCGTCGTAGCGCCTCAACCCGTCCTCATCCTTCGGCAAGCTCCTCCTTCGGCAAGCTCAGGATGAGGCGTTCTGGGACTCAATGACCCTCGCATTGCGAGCTTGTCGAAGCACAAGGGACTGTGGTCCCCTTCGAACGGATCGTTCCATTGGTGAAATATGACCGCAAAGATTTTCGACCTCTCCAACAAGATCGCCGTCGTCACCGGCGGATCGCGCGGTCTCGGCCGCCAGATGGTGCTGGCCTTCGCGAAAGCCGGAGCCGATGTGGTGATCGCGAGCCGAAAGCTCGACGCCTGCCAGGTGGTGGCGAAGGAAGTCGAGGCGCTTGGCCGCCGCGCGCTTCCCTTTGCCGCGCATGTCGGAAAGTGGAGCGACAACGACGCGCTCGCCGACGCGGCTTACAAGCACTTCGGACGCGTCGACATTCTCGTCAACAATGCCGGCATGTCGCCGCTCGCGCCGTCGCTGTCGGAGACGAGCGAGGAATTGTTCGACAAGATCGTCGATGTGAATTTCAAGGGACCGTTCCGACTTTCGTCGCTCATCGGCGAACGCATGGTCAAGGGCGATGGCGGCGTGATCATCAATCTCTCGAGCACGGCGGCTTTCCTGCCGATGGCGCACACGATTCCGTATGGCGGCGCCAAGGCGGCGATCGGCGTGATGACGGTTGCGCTGGCCAAGGCCTTCGCGCCCAAGGTGCGCGTCAACTGCATCGCCCCGGGACCGTTCCTCACCGACGTCTCGACGGTGTGGCGCGAGAATGAAGCGGCGAAGAATGCGCTCGGCTTGAAGCGCTTTGGCGAACCGGAAGAAATCGTCGGAACGGCGCTCTATCTTGCGAGCGACGCCTCGTCATACACGACCGGCCAGGTTATCCGGGTCGACGGCGGGAGCTGGTAGCACTCACCCGAGGCGCATTGGTAAATCAAATTTAGCAATTGGCCGTCTAACGTCTTCGAAAGCGCCGTCGGCTTGGGCGGTTGAGGCGGGCGGGGACCACCATGCCAAAAGGCATATTCGGCGCGGCGATTTTCCTCAGCGCATTCCTGCTCTTCTGGATGCAGCCGCTCTTTTCCAAGATGGTATTACCGCTTCTGGGCGGATCGCCTTCGGTTTGGAACACGGCGATGATGTTCTTCCAGCTCGCGTTGCTCGCGGGCTATGGCTATTCCCATCTGCTGACGCATCGCATTGCCGGCCTTCGCGCGCAGATCGCCATTCACGGCGTGGTCATCGCAGCTGGTCTGCCCTTTCTTCCTTTCGCCGTTGCGCACACGATGGTTCCGCCAACGAACGGGTCGCCGATTCCGTGGTTGGTCGGCCTGTTGGCGCTCTCGGTCGGTTGGCCGTTCTTTGCACTTGCTGCCTCCGCGCCGCTTGTGCAAGCCTGGTTTGCGCGCAGCGGTCATCGCCAGAGCGATGATCCTTATTTTCTCTACGCCGCCAGCAACTCCGGCAGCCTCCTGGCATTGCTCGCATTCCCGATTCTGTTCGAGCCGACACTGACGCTGGAGGGGCAGGCGATGGCGTGGGCGTTTGGCTATGGCGCGTTCATCGTCGTCCTCGCGGTGCTGGGAGTCTTCTTGTCGCGCACCGGTGGACGAGCAGAACTCGGCGCGAAATTGCCGGCCCCCGTTGCCTCAGGTTCATGGAGTCAACGCCTGACCTGGATGGCGTTGGCCTTCGTGCCATCCAGCCTGCTCCTTGGAGTCACCACCTACATCACGACGGACATCGCCTCGGCGCCGCTGCTTTGGGTGGTGCCGCTTGGCCTTTATCTGTTGTCGTTCATCATCGCTTTCGCGCGCCAAACGCTGCTCAGACCCGAATGGACTCTAAAGGCGCAGTCGGTCGGCATTCTCGTCGTGGCGACGATGGTGACCTTGGTGCTCCTGTTCGAACGCCGAGGCCCCGTGTTCGTCGTCGCCGGCGTTCATCTCCTGACATTCTTCGTGACGGCGGTCCTGTGTCACACCGAATTGGCGCGTCGGCGGCCGAATGTCACGCTGCTCACTGAATTCTATTTCTGCATGTCGATCGGTGGTGCGCTGGGCGGCATCTTCAATGCGCTCGTTGCGCCGCTGCTGTTCTCCACAGACTACGAATATTATTTGGCCCTCGTCGGCGCTTGTGCGCTGCGCGCCTTCGTGAGCCGCGAGCCGAAGGGCGCAAACGTCAAGGACTTCGCCTATCCGTTGATCCTTGCAGCGGTCGTTGCGTTGGTCGCCTATGAGTCCGTCGACACAGGGATACTTGGCCCCTTGGGCCGCGTCATCTTCCTGGTACCTTGTGCGGTGGCGCTGTACTCCTTCACGGCGCGGCCGTTCCGTTTCGCGTTCGGCGTCGCGGCGATGATCGGCAGCGCCCTGCTGGTGCAAAGTTCGGTCGACGTGCTTCTCACGGAGCGCAACTTCTTCGGCATAAACCGCGTCAAGCTCATCGAGGGCGGCTCCAAGACCGCACTCATTCACGGCACGACGATGCACGGCACCGAATTCACGGCTCCGAGCCGCCGCAGTGAGCCGCTGGCCTACTACGCGCGCTCCGGTCCGGTCGGGCAGATGATGGCACTGGGAGGCTCCAGACGCGACGTGGCGGCAATCGGTCTTGGCACCGGCGCGCTCGCTTGTTACCGCAGACCGGGGGAGCGTTGGACCTTCTTCGAAATCGACGCCGCCGTGGAAAAGATCGCACGCGACACGCGCTATTTTCACTACCTGTCGGATTGTGGCGTCACGAAGATCATTCTCGGTGACGGACGATTGTCGCTCAAGGCAAGTCCCGATCACAGCTATGATCTGATTATCGTGGACGCGTTCAGCTCCGACTCGATCCCGATGCACTTGCTGACGCGAGAAGCATTGTCGCTTTACTTGAGCAAACTGAAGCCGCGCGGCGTCATCCTGTTCAACATCAGCAATGAATATCTCGAGCTGGCTCCCGTTCTCACCACGTTGGTGAAGAGCGTCAGCGCGGCCGGGCGCCATCAGATTTTCCAGCCTTCGCCGGCGGAAGTGGCCGCAGGCGCGACCGCGTCGGAGTGGATGGCCATCGCAGCGTCGGATTCGGACCTGGAATTCCTGCGCTCGGAGAAACGCTGGCGGGTCGCGAACACAGAGACCGATCCGGCGCCCTGGACCGACGATTTTTCGAATATCATCGGCGCCATGCGTTGGTAACGCTGGACTGAAACCAGCAAAGCAAATTGACGCAATGGCTTGACGCCTTGGCGTCGCGGACTATCTAACATTGCTCTCGCCGTCCTTTCGTACGCCGTCCTGTCAGGGGAGGGGGTGCGCAAAAGTCGAAAACGAATAAACTGATTAAGGACAGGGACTTGGTCTTCGTACCGAACCCGCCGCTGTGGGATAAGTCGTGGCTGTGAGAGACGTAAAAAAAGTCGTGTTGGCCTATTCGGGGGGCCTCGACACATCGGTCATTTTGAAATGGCTGCAGACCGCCTATGGCGCGGAGGTGATCACGTTCACCGCCGATCTCGGTCAAGGCGAAGAACTCGAGCCGGCGCGCAAGAAGGCCGAGATGCTCGGCATCAAGCCGGCCAATATCTATATCGAGGATGTGCGCGAGGAATTCGTCCGCGACTATGTCTTTCCGATGTTTCGCGCCAATGCGGTGTACGAGGGCGTCTATCTGCTCGGCACATCGATCGCCCGCCCTTTGATTGCGAAGAAACAGATCGAGCTCGCCGAGAAGCTTGGAGCCGACGCCGTGTCGCACGGCTCGACCGGCAAGGGCAACGACCAGGTACGCTATGAATTGACCTATTACGCGCTCAAGCCCGATATCAAGGTGATCGCGCCGTGGCGCGAGTGGGACCTGACGAGCCGCACCAAGCTTCTGCAATTCGCCGAGAAGCATCAAATCCCGATCGCCAAGGACAAGCGCGGCGAGGCGCCGTTCTCGGTCGATGCCAATCTCCTGCATTCGTCATCCGAGGGCAAAGTGCTCGAAGATCCATCGCGCGAGGCGGACGGCATCGTCTATCAGCGCACGATCGCGCCAGAGGAGGCGCCCGACAAGGCGACGCTCATCGAGATGGGGTTCGAGAAGGGCGATGCGGTCTCGCTTGATGGAAAAAAACTTTCGCCGGCTGCGTTGCTCGCCAAGCTCAACGAACTCGGCAAGGCGAACGGCATCGGCCGGCTCGACTTGGTCGAGAACCGCTTCGTCGGCATGAAGTCGCGTGGCGTCTATGAAACACCTGGTGGCACGATTCTGCTCGCGGCTCATCGTGCCATGGAGTCGATCACGCTCGATCGCGGCGCGGCCCATCTGAAGGACGATCTCATGCCTCGCTATGCCGAGCTCATCTACAACGGTTTCTGGTTCTCGCCCGAGCGCGAGATGCTGCAGGCGTTGATCGACCAGAGTCAGGAATTCGTCGCGGGGACCGTGCGGCTCAAGCTCTACAAAGGCAACGTGTCCGTCATCGGACGTTCATCGCCGTATTCGCTGTACGACCAGGATCTGGTGACGTTCGAGGACGACCAGGGCGCCTACGACCAGAAGGATGCGCAAGGCTTCATCAAGCTGAACGCGCTTCGCCTTCGCACGCTCGCCATGCGCAAGAGGAAAATGAAGAAATGAGCGCCAATCAGGATCAGATCGATTATTGGAACGGTCCCGCGGGCCAGCGCTGGGCCGAGGCGCAGGAAGGTCTCGACAAAACCTTGTTGTCGATCGGCGCGGCGCTCCAGCGCTTCGTGAGTGTCAAATCCGGCGAGAACGTTCTCGACGTCGGCTGCGGTTGCGCCACCACGACACTGGCCTATGCCGACGCGGCGGGTCGCGATGCTCGGGTCGTGGGCGTAGACATTTCCGGACCGATGTTGGCGCTTGCCCGCAAGCGCGCAGGCTCGCGACCCATCGAATTCATCCAAGCGGATGCGTCCACGCATCCGTTCCGATCGGAATTCGACGTCGTGGCGTCGCGCTTCGGCGTCATGTTCTTTGCCGATCCCGCTGCCGCATTCGCGAACATCCGAAAGTCATTGAAGCCGGGCGGGCGGCTGCGCTTCGTGTGCTGGCGGGCGATGATGGACAATCAGTGGGCGACCGTGCCGTTCGCTGCGGCTCGCGATCTGCTCCCGGCTCAGGAGCCGCCTGACCCGAACGCGCCCGGACCCTTCGCGTTCGCGGATTCCGCGCGGTTGAAGGGCATTCTCGAGAGTGCCGGATTCAAGAAAATAGAGATCGAGAAGCTTGACACGGTGATGGACTTGGCGCCGACCGCGCGCGAAGCGGCGCAATTCTCGCTCGGCATCGGGCCTTTGGCGCGTGCCGCGGTCAACTGCGATGACGCGACCAAAGCGAAGATCGTGGTCCGCGTCGCCGAAGCGATGAAAAAATTCGAGACGCCAAAAGGAGTCGCACCGCCGGCGGCTTGCTGGCTCGTCGGCGCCTCGGCCTAGAGATCGAGCGACGCGTTCAGCGCATTGTCCTGGATGAATTCGCGGCGCGGCTCGACGATCTCGCCCATCAACTTGGCGAAGAGATCGTCCGCCTCGTCGGCATGCTGCACTTTCACCTGCAACAGCGTGCGCGCATTTTCGTCGAGCGTGGTTTCCCACAGCTGCTGCGGGTTCATCTCGCCCAGACCCTTGTAGCGCTGCAGCGTCAGGCCCTTCTTGCCCCACTCGATGATGGTGTCGAGGAGTTGCGTCGGCGAGCGCACTTCGATCGTCTCGTCCTTGCGGCGCAGTTGCCCGGCCTTGAGATAGGCGAGTTGCAAGTCGGCGGCCATCCGGTCGAGCTTGAGCGCGTCGGCACTTGCAATCAGCGCTCCGTCGATCGCCACCGCCTCGCGCACGCCACGTACCTCGCGCCAGAATTTGAGTCCGCCATCCGACGTCGGCTCGCCATGCCAGCCACGCTCATATTCCTCCGACAGCTGATCCAGACGTCGCGCGATATATTCAGCGGCCTCCTTCGCCTTGTCCGCATCGGCAAGCAATTCCGGATTGAGTGCGCCGGCGATCGCCGCTTGCTCCAGCACGAAGCGCGGATAGTGATGCGGGAATCCGTTGAGCGCCGAGACCGCAGCCCGAGCCTTGGCGACGAGCGCGTCGAAGTCCTGACCGGCTCTCGCTTCGCCCGTATGCAACGTGAAGGTCGCGCCTTCCGAACCTTCCATGATGACATAGTCGTCGAACTCGTCCTGATCCTTCAGATAGCGCTCGGACTTGCCGCGCGCCGCCTTATAGAGCGGCGGTTGGGCGATGAAGATGTGGCCGCGCTCGATCAGGTCGCGCATCTGGCGATAGAAGAAGGTGAGCAGCAAAGTCCGGATATGGGCGCCGTCGACGTCGGCGTCCGTCATGATGATGACCTTGTGATAGCGCAGCTTGTCCGGGTTGAACTCCTCGGTGCCGATGCCCGTGCCGAGCGCGGTTATCAGATTGACGATGGATTCGCTCGTCAGCATGCGGTCGAAGCGGACACGCTCGATATTGAGGATCTTGCCGCGCAAGGGCAGCACCGCCTGGTTCTCGCGGTTGCGCGCCTGCTTCGCGCTGCCGCCGGCGCTATCACCCTCGACGATAAAGATCTCGCACTTGGCGGGATCGCGCTCCTGGCAATCGGCAAGCTTCCCTGGTAGCGAACCGCCGTCGAGCACGCCCTTCCGGCGCGTCAACTCGCGCGCCTTGCGTGCAGCCTCACGCGCCGTAGCGGCCTCGACAACCTTGCCGACAACCGACTTGGCTTCGCCCGGATGTTCCTCGAGCCAGCGGCCAAGCTGGTCGATCACGATGCCTTCGACCACCGGTCGAACTTCCGACGAGACCAGCTTCTCCTTGGTCTGCGACGAGAACTTCGGATCGGGAACCTTGACCGAAAGAACGCAGGTCAGTCCCTCGCGGCAATCATCGCCCGTCAGCGGCACGCGATCCTTCTTGGCGGAGATTTTCTCATCGGCATATTTCGTCACCACGCGCGTCAGCGCGGCCCGGAAGCCGGCGAGGTGGGTGCCGCCATCCTTCTGCGGGATGTTGTTGGTGAAGCACAACATGCTCTCGTGATAGGAATCATTCCAGGTCAGCGCGACCTCAACCGTCATGCCGTCCCGCTCCGCCATGATCATGATCGGCGAGGAGATGAGAGAAGTCTTGGTGCGATCGAGATACTGCACGAAGGCCTTCAGCCCGCCTTCGTAGTGCAACGTCGCTTCCTTGGGCTCGACGCCGCGCCGATCCATCAGGATGATGGTGACGCCCGAGTTCAGGAAGGCGAGTTCGCGCAAACGATGCTCGAGCGTGGCGAAATCGAACTCCGTCATGGTGAAGGTCTGCGTCGACGGCAGGAACGTCACTTCCGTACCACGCAAATCAGGCGCATCCGCGATGGCCTTCAACGGCGCCACCGCATCGCCGTGACGGAAGCGCATATAATGCTCCTTGCCGTCTCGCCAGATGCGCAGGTCGAGAAATTCCGACAGCGCATTCACCACCGATACGCCGACACCATGCAGGCCGCCCGAGACCTTGTAGGCGTTCTGCTCGAACTTACCGCCGGCATGCAGCTGGGTCATGATGACCTCGGCCGCCGAGATGCCTTCTCCCTCGTGGATGCCGGTGGGAATGCCGCGACCATTGTCGCGCACCGTGCAAGAGCCGTCGGGATTGAGCGTGACGTCGACGCGCGTGGCATACCCGGCGAGCGCTTCGTCGATGGCGTTGTCGACGACCTCGTAGACCATGTGATGCAGGCCCGACCCGTCATCCGTGTCGCCGATATACATGCCCGGACGCTTGCGCACGGCATCGAGACCCTTGAGCACCTTTATGCTGTCGGCGCCGTATTCGTTGGGATCGGGAAGGGGTGCTGAAGCCATGGCTTTCTCAGATGAGCCTCGGTTGCGAATTGGCAACCTCGAAGAGTTCGGCGTGCTGCCGCAATGGCTCGAATATCTCGGTGTCCGTGCCCGTCAGCCACGCTTGTCCGCCCAGCGCGACGATCTCCTCGAACAGTGCGCTCCTGCGACGCGAATCCAGATGCGCGGCGATCTCGTCGAGCAAGAGAAGCGGCGCATGACCGTCATGCAGCCTGGAAAGCTCCCAGGCATCGGCGAGGACAATGGAGATCAGCAACGCTTTTTGCTCGCCTGTCGAACATTCGCGTGCATTCGCGCGCTTCTCGGTGTGGCGGACGGAAAGATCAGTCAGGTGCGGTCCGAACGTCGTGCGGCCGGTCTCGGCGTCGCGGATGCGGACGCTCGCCAACTTCTCGCGCAACGCCGCGACCGAGCCGTCGCCGTGCTCGGCCAACAGCGCGTCGGTTTCGCCTTCGACCGCAAGCTGCGCCGACGGGAACGCTCCAGCCGCGCCGCGCGCTTCCAACGCGCGGTTCAGGCGGTGAACCGTGTCGGCGCGGCTCGCTGTCATGGTGATGCCGGTTTCCGCCATCACCTCTTCCAGGCCATCCAGCCAGGAAGGATCGCGCGGGCCGAACTTCAAAAGCCTGGCGCGTTCGCGCATCGCGGTTTCATAGCGCGTGGAGGCGCGCGCATGGGCGGGTTCGAACCCCAGCACAAGTCGGTCAAGAAATTTTCGCCGCCCGCTCACGCCCTCGATGAACAGCCGGTCCATGGCGGGCGTCAGCCACAGCATCTGGATGAGTTCGCCGAGATCGGCAGAATTCTGCGCCGCTGCACCATTGAGTTTGACCTGCCGGCGCTCGCCACCGTTCGGGCCAAGCGTAAGCCCGGTGCCGACTTCGTAGGTCTCGCCGCCGCGCGAGACGTTTGCCGCCACAGCCCAGAGCGCGTCGCTGGGAACGATTGGGCCGCGCCGCACATGATCGGAGAGTTTCGCGCCGCGCAGCCCCCGACCCGGCGAGAGCAGCGAGATGGCGTCGAGCAGATTGGTCTTGCCGGCACCATTGGGACCTGCCAGCACGATCATCCTCTGGGATACTGCGAAGTCCAATTCTGCGTAGGAGCGAAAATTGCGCAGCGCCAGCCGCGTCACGCAAAGTCGCGCGCCTGCCTCAATGGAGGAAGCCGCGCCGGTCGCGCGATCAGGTGAGGAGCCGGTCAATCTCAGACCCGCATGGGCATGAGGACGTAGAGCGAGCGCGAGTCCTCTGCATCCTCGATGATGGTGGGTGATCCCGCATCCGAGAGCAGGAAGCGGATCTCCTTGCCCTCGATCTGGCTCGTGATGTCGAGGAGGTATTTGGCGTTGAATCCAATTTCCATGCCCTGAGCGCTGTAGGTCGCGCCGAGTTCTTCGGTCGCGGTGCCGCTTTCGGGGTTCACGACGGACAACGTAACCTTGTCTTTGGCGACGACGAGTTTGACGGCACGCGTCTTGTCCGCGGAAATCGTCGACACGCGATCGACCGAGTGCGAAAAATCGTTCGAGTCGAGAGCGAGCGATTTGTCGTTGCCGCTGGGAATGACCCGCTGATAGTCGGGAAACGTGCCGTCGATCAGCTTGGACGTCAGCTCAACGCCGCTGAACGTGAATTGGATTTTCGTGTCCGACAGTCCGACCTCGATGGCGCCGTCGGCATCGTCCAGGAGTCTGCGCAACTCGGTGACCGTCTTGCGTGGCACGATGATGCCCGGCATGTCGGCGGCGCCGTCGGGCAAGTCAAGCTCGAAGCGCGCCAGCCGGTGGCCATCGGTCGAAACGGCGCGCAACGTCCTTGCCTTGCCGTCCTTGGCGGCGTGCATGTGAATGCCCATCAGGTAGAAGCGCGTTTCGTCGGTCGCCATCGCAAAGCGCGTCTTGTCGACCAGCCGCTTCAAATCGTCGGCTGCGAGACGAAACTTGTGCGGCAAGGCGCCCGCCGACATCTGCGGGAAGTCTTCCTTGGGCAAGCAGGCGAGTTCGAAGCGCACCGCGCCGGCAGAAACGGCGAGCCGCCCACCTTCGCTGGCGAGCAACTCGACTTGGACCTGTGCGCCGTCGGGCAGTTTGCGCACGATGTCGTAGAGCATGTGCGCGGGCGCCGTGGCTGACCCGTTGCGCAGAACATCGGCTGGGATGGCTTCGACGATTTCAATGTCGAGGTCTGTCGCGGTCAGCTTCAACTGGCCCTTGGCGGCCTCGATCATGACGTTCGACAGAATGGGGATCGTATTTCGCCGCTCGACAACGCTTTGGACGTGGCTCAGCGCCTTCAAGAAGGCGCCCCGTTCGACGTTGATTTTCATCGTTCCCGCAGCATGATTTTGGGCCGTTGGAAAACCCCAGGTCCACCCCGTCGGATCGGGCCGGTAACCCACTGATTTCCTTGAGTTTCTTGGCGGCCGAGACTCAGGTTTGGCACTATACCAAATGAGCTTGCGAAAGGGAGAAAATAATACGAACGGCCGGGGCTTTCCCCGGCCATCGTAAACGTTCAAATCCGCCCAAAAAACCGAGCTCTATTCAGGCCCTGCGCGACAGCATTTGGCTGAGAAAATCCACCTCCTGCTTGAATAGCGGATCTTCCTCGCACAACGCCTCCACGCGACGGCAGGCATGAAGGACCGTGGTGTGATCGCGGCCGCCAAAGCGCCGTCCGATCTCGGGCAGCGAGCGCGTGGTCAGCTTGCGCGACAGATACATGGCGACCTGACGCGGGCGGGCTACGCGTCTCGCACGTTGCGGCGAGTGGAAATCGCGGACGTCCAGTTTGTAGAACTCGGCCGTTTTGCGCTGGATGTCCTCGATGGACGTCTTGGCGCCCGGCGCACTCCGCAGTCCGACGATGTCTTCGATCGTATCGAGCGTGACCGTCTTCTTTGTGAGGTCGGTGTAGGTCGCAAGCTTGGTGAACACGCCGATCAGTTCGCGCGGGCTCGCATCCTCGGTTTCGGCGATGCGCTCCAAAACCTCGTCCGGAACCACCACCTGCGGTTTCAGGCGCGCGAACTCCGCTCCGCGCGCCTTCAGGATGGCCAGACGCGTGATGCGGTCCGGCTTGTCGAGCTGAACGCACAGCCCACCCGCCAGTCGCGATCTTACATCGGCGCCTAGTCCTTCCAGTGCGGCCGGAGCCCGATCGGCTGCGATCACGACACGGCGACGAAGATCCGCGAACGCGTTCACCGTGTAGAGAAATTCGGACGCCGTCGCTGTCGAGCGGCAGATGTGCTGCAGATCGTCGATGATGAGCACTTCGCCGGTGCGCAGCTCCTCCTTGAAGGCGAGCGTGTCCTTGCGATAGAGCGCGCCCAGGAAATGGCGCATGAAGTCTTCCGCGCGCAGGAACAGTGTGCGCTTGCCGCGCTTGCGGAATTCCAACGCCGCCGCGTTAAGCAGGTGGGTCTTGCCGAAGCCGAAGCCGCCATGGATGTAGAGCAGCGGAATATCGCTGTGCTGGCCTTCTGCAAACGAGCGCGCCGCGCTGAGCCCGAATTCGTTGGACGGGCCGGCAATGAAGCTGTCGAAGGTCTGCTGGGGATGGAGCATGCGCGTCCAGAGACCACGGCTCACATCCTTGACAGCATCGTCGTCGCCCGTTCGTGCCGCAAAGCTTGCGACGGGGGTTTCGATCCGCGCTGGCTCACGAACGATGCCGCCGCCGATTACAGGTTTTGGAACCGTGAGCACGATCGAGATCGAGGCGGGCTCGGCGCCTTCGGATTTCAGCGCGCGCTCGATCCGGGCCACATAGTGATTGGACACCCAGTTGCGCACGAACGGCTTGATCGCGCCGATGTTGAGTTCGTCATTTTCCCAGCCGTCGAGTGTGAGCGGTCCGATCCAGGCGTCGAACACCGCATCGCCGAGTTCTCTCTTCAGTCTTTCGCGTGCACCACTCCAGGCGGCGGGCCAATCGGGCCGCGCCGGCTTCATCGTCGTTTGAACCATTCTTGTTATCCGTTTCTTGCCGGCGCGAAGCCGGTGAGCCCCATCTAGTCGTGCGGACTATTCGTCCGTTTCCCCAGTCTCGTCCTACGCAGATCTGCCTCGTCGCATACTCCGTCCCCCTCTAGGTTTGTTTCCATGGCAGGCCCGTTGCCTTCCAACCGTTCTTGTTGCCGCGATGCCGCTCCTGATCGGGATCGCCTTCAAAGCCGCCGGCGATGTTGTAGGCACGCGAGTAGCCTGCCGCCGTCATCGCAATCGCCGCCGCGCGCGAGCGGACGCCGGAGCGGCACAGGAACATCAAGGGCGTGTCCTTGCTGACCGGCGCCGTCCGCTCCGTGTCGGCGACGAAGGACGGATTGGGTCGCATGCTCGGAAAGGACTGCCATTCGACGAGCACGGCTTCGCGTCCGACGCTCGACAGGTCGGGCAGGCCGACATAGTTCCACTCCGCCGTCGTCCGTACGTCGACCAGTTGGGCTTTCGGATCCTTCTGGAGGATGTCCCAGGCGTCGGCAGGGCTGATGTCGCCCGCATAGTCGCCAGAGAAGTTCTTCATGGTCATGGTCCGAAAACCCGACAATAGCAGTCACCAACCGGGCAATCGCCCAGTCCAGAAGGCCAGTCATTTCAAGAGTTCAGCGGCTACTAGTCTCGCAAAGGCAGGAATATTCCCGACTTTTGACCTCGATTATTTTAGTTTGTCTTGGTCTAGTGTTCGACATGTTAGTCTCTTGCCACCGAACGAGAGTTAACATCTCGCAAAAACGAATCAGATTCAAGCGAACAAACAGGCAACAGTCATGATTCTGTTATGGCTAACCATTTGTACGTATACGGATTTTTTGAATTGACGCGCTTCGTCCACCGAATCAGTCACTTAGATGACGGATCCTCCGTGTTGCGGCGCAGCAACGCGACCGTATGAAGAATATCAGCATACTGACAATAAAACGGGGCCTGTAAATTGGCCCGACTCCGGGGTCGTAAATTCAGCCAAAGAATTCAGTTATTTGCCCAGTTTCGCCACGCGCTTCGTCAGGCGCGCGACTTTTCGTGCGCCGGTGTTCTTGTGCAGTACCCCTTTTGACACACCCCGCATGATTTCGGGTTCGGCGGCCTTCATTGCGGCCCGGGCGGCAGCTTTGTCGCCACGGCTCAGGGCTTCCTCGACCTTGCGGATGAAGCCGCGAACCCGGGTCTTGCGGGCCGTGTTGACGGCGGCGCGCTTGGCGGAGGTGCGGACGCGCTTTTTGGACGAGGCGATATTGGGCATGGGTTTCCTTGAAGCAATTCGGAGGCGCGCGTATAGCGCCCGGCGCCCAAAGGGTCAAATGACCTACTGATCGCCGAAATTCGGTTTCCGCTTCTCGCTGAACGCCGCCATGCCTTCTTTTTGATCAGCGACTGCGAACATGGAATGAAAGACGCGTCGTTCGAAGCGCACGCCTTCCGAGAGCGTCGTCTCGTAGGCCCGATTCACCGTCTCCTTCGTCAACATGACGATCGGGAGTGACTGCTCGGCGATCTTCTGCGCGGCCTTCTTCGCTTCGGCCATGAGCTCGGCCGCCGGCACGACGCGCGAGACAAGACCGGCGCGCTCGGCTTCGGCCGCGTCCATGTTGCGGCCTGTCAGGCACATCTCCATCGCCTTGGATTTGCCGACGAAGCGCGTCAGGCGCTGCGTGCCGCCGATGCCCGGCATGACACCGAGATTGATTTCCGGCTGACCGAACTTCGCCGTGTCGGCGGCGATGATGAAATCGCACAGCATCGCGAGCTCGCAGCCGCCCCCAAGCGCCCAGCCGGCGACCGCCGCAATGATCGGTTTCCGCACATTTGCAATTCTGTCGTTCGCCTCGGCGAAGAAATTCGCCTTGAACATGTCCATGTAGGACTGCGGCGCCATCTCCTTGATGTCGGCGCCAGCGGCAAAGGCCCGATCCGATCCCGTCAGGATGATGCAGCGCACGGAATCGTCGCGTTCCCATTCCTCGAGCGCTGTGACGAGTTCCTTCAGGAGTTCCGTGTTCAAAGCGTTGAGCGCTTTGGGGCGGTTCAGCGTGATGATGCCGATTGTGCCTTCGGTCGAAGCAAGAATGTGCTGGTAGGCCATGGGAAAACTCCGTCGCGGACACAATTCCATAACTCTGCCCTTGACATGCAACCAAATGGTTGCATATTACGTTCATGAGCATGGATACGGTGTTTCGGGCGCTGGCAGACGCGAGCCGCCGTCAGCTTCTGGACCGGCTCCACAACAAGAACGGACAGACATTGGGTGAATTGTGTGAGGGACTGGCGATGTCCAGACAGGCCGTGACCAAGCATCTCACCATTCTGGAAGAGGCCGGTCTCGTGGTCTCGAAACGTCAAGGCCGCGAGAAGCTGCACTTCATCAATCCCGTTCCCATCAACGACATCGCCGAGCGGTGGATCGGCAAGTTCGAACGCGGGCGCCTGGCGGCGTTGGCGGATCTCAAACGCAAACTTGAAAGGGAAGAAAAATGAGCACGACATTCGTCTACGTCACCTACATCAGGACGACGCCGCAGAAATTGTGGGATGCGCTCACCAAGTCCGAATTCATCAAGCAATACTGGTTCAACATGACGCAAGAGAGCGAATGGAAAGTCGGCGCGTCTTGGAAAATGCTTTTCTCGGACGGTCGCATCGCCGACGCCGGCGAAGTCCTGGAAATCGATCCGCCGCGTCGTCTCGTGCTTAAATGGGCCAACGAATTTCGCCCGGAATTGAAAGACGAGGGTCCGACGCGCTGCGTCTACGATCTCGAACAGGACGGCGATGTCATGCGGCTGACGATCACGCACACCAGCGAGTGCGACGGCGCCAAGGTCATCGAAGCTGTTTCCGGCGGTTGGCCGCGCATTCTGTCTAGCCTGAAGAGTCTGCTCGAAACCGGAAAACCGATGCCGTCCAGTCACAACCGTCCGGCGACGTAGTTCAGAACGCTATCGTTGGCAGGTCGGGCAATAAAAGGTTGAGCGCCCGGCCTGCACGATACGTTTGATCTTCGCTTTGCAGCGCTTGGTGCGGCACGCTTCGCCTTCACGATCATAGACGAAGAAAGTCTTCTGGAAGTAGCCCATCTCTCCATCGGTGCGGCGATGATCGCGCAGCGACGAGCCACCGGCGACGATGGCTTCTTTGAGCACGGCTTTGATCTCGCGCACCAGCACGGCGACGCGCTCTTTCGAAACGGATTTGGCGAGACGTTTCGGCGAGACATGCGCGCGGCACAGCGCCTCGCAGACATAGATATTGCCGAGACCCGCGATGACGCGCTGATCGAGCAGGGCGGACTTGATCGGCGTCTTCTTGCCTTTGAGCGCAGCCATGAGATAGGCGGCGTCGAACGCTTTCGAGAGCGGTTCCACGCCGAGCCCGTCGAAAAGACGATGCTCGTCAAGCCGCGTCGTGTCGATCAGGGTCATCAGGCCGAAACGGCGATGATCGGTGAAGACGATCCTGGCCGGCGCACTTGTTCGCATCACCACATGGTCGTGCTTGCCCAGCCCCGCGTCGGCCGGCAACGCCGGATAGACGAAGGTGCCGAGCTTCTGCTGCTTGCCGTCGGCGAAAACGGCGATGCGTCCGCTCATGCCGAGATGGATGACGAAGGTCTCGCCGCTATCGAGCTCAGCCATCAGGTATTTCGCCCGCCGCCACAGTCGCGTGACATTTCGCCCCGTCAGCCGACGCACGAAATCGTTGGGAAACGGAATGCGCAAATCGCCGCGGCGAATTTCGACATGCGTGAACGCATGACCCTCCAGGACGGGAGCAAGTCCGGTTCGCACGGTCTCGACTTCGGGCAGTTCAGGCATCGGACATCATATATCGGTATCCAGAATCGCACCTTATACTGACGGTCGATGTCCGATAGTCGATCTTTTGTCTCGTTTGGAAACCGCGACGTACCCGAGGCCGAGAAGGAAGGGCTCGTCCGCGAGGTGTTTTCCTCCGTCGCCGGCAAATACGACCTGATGAACGATCTGATGTCAGCAGGCGTCCATCGCCTGTGGAAGGACGCGATGGTCGAGTGGCTCAATCCGCGTCCGGGCTGGCACGTGCTCGATGTCGCCGGCGGGACGGGTGACATCGCGTTTCGCATCGCCGAGCACGCGCGCGCCCATGGCGGCGAGGCTCGGATCACGGTCTGCGACATCAACAAGGACATGGTGGGCGAGGGCCTTCGCCGCGGACAGGCGAAAGGCGAGACGGCGATCGAATGGCTCACCGGCGATGCGGAGGCGTTGCCTATTCCGGACGCGTCAATGGATGCCTATACGATCGCCTTCGGCATCCGCAACGTGACGCATATCGACAAGGCGCTCTCCGAAGCACGACGTGTCCTGAAACCAGGCGGACGGTTTCTCTGCCTCGAGTTCAGCCGTGTCGAAGCGCCGGGCTTCGACACGCTCTATGAATCTTATTCGAAGAACGTTCTGCCGCGGCTCGGACAGATGGTTGCCGGCGATGCTGACGCCTATCGCTATCTCGCCGAAAGTATCCGCCGTTTTCCGCCGCAGGCGACGTTCGCGAAGTTGATCGAGAAAGCAGGACTGTCGCTCGTGAAGGTGCGCAACCTTACAGCCGGCGTCGCCGCCTTGCACTCGGCGTGGAAGATCTGATGTTGCGCCGGCTCACGAACATCGGGCGTCTTTGGCATGCGGCGCGCGTGCTTGCGCGCAACGATGCGCTGTTTCCCAAGGAGTATGAGGCGCTGCTGCCCGGCTGGGCGCGGCTTACGCGCCGTCTGCTGGGCAGCGGCCGCGCCAAGAACGCGACCGCACCGCCGGGCGAGCGCCTGGCGAAGGCGCTCGAAAGTCTCGGCCCGGCCTACATCAAATTGGGTCAGGTGCTGGCGACGCGCGCCGACATCGTCGGCGATGATGTCGCCTTTGCTCTGGCGCAATTGCAGGACCGCCTGCCGCCGTTCCCGATGGCGCAGGCGCGCGCCGTGATCACGCAATCGCTCGGCCGTCCGGTGGATACCGTTTTCAGCGCACTCTCCGAGCCCATCGCCGCCGCATCGATCGCGCAGGTGCATGACGGCATGACGGCCGACGATCCGCCCATTCGCGTCGCGGTCAAGGTCCTTCGTCCGGGGATCGCGGTCGAATTCGGCAAGGACATTTCAGCGTTTGCATTCGCCGCGCGTCTCGCCGAGCGCTTCCTGCCCGAAGCCAAGAGGCTTCGCCCGGTCGCCATGGTTGACACGCTGGCAACGTCCGTTGCCATCGAACTCGACTTGCGCATGGAGGCCGCCGGTGCATCGGAACTCGAAGAGCGCACCCGCGCCGATCCGGATTTTCGCGTGCCGCACATCGATTGGAGTCGCACCTCCGACCAGGTCCTGACCAGCGAATGGATGGAGGGGATATCGGTTCGCGATCGCGCCGCGTTGGAAGCGGCGGGTCACGATCCCAAACGCATCGCCAACCTCGTTATTCGCAGTTTTCTCACCCAGGCGCTGCGCGACGGCTTCTTCCACGCCGACATGCATCCGGGAAATCTCTTCGTCGATGCCGAGGGCCGGCTGGTGGCGGTGGATTTCGGGATCATGGGCCGGCTCGATGTCCCGATGCGCCGCTTCCTGGCCGAGACGCTTGCAGGCTTCCTGGCGCGCGACTATCTGCGCGTCGCCCAAATTCACTACGACGTGAATTTCGTGCCCGCGCATCATCCCGTCGAGACCTTTGCGCAGGCGCTGCGCGCCATCGGCGAGCCGATCTTCGGCCGCTCAGCCAAGGATGTGTCGATGGCGCGCCTGCTGCAGCAGTTGTTCGATACAACACGCCGCTTCGACATGCAGGCGCAGCCGCAACTCGTTCTGCTGCAAAAGACGATGATGGTCGTCGAAGGGGTCGCGCGCGGCCTCGATCCCGATTTCGACATCTGGGAAGCGAGCCGTCCGGTCGTGGAAAAGTGGATGCTCGAGCGCATGGGCCCGGAAGGGCGGCTGCGTGATGCGGCGGACGGAATGAGCGCGCTTGGACGCGCGGCGCAAAATCTGCCTCAGCTTCTGAAGAATGCCGAGATCATTTCCGCCATGCTCGCGGAAGGCGGTGTGCGGCTGCATCCGGAATCTGCGCTCCTGATTGCGGAGGCGCAGGTCGCGCGCACCCGCCATGTCCGTATCGCGATTTGGATTGCCGCAGGCGCGCTCGGGCTCCTAGGCGCAATTGCCCTTGCGCCGCTGATCTGACCCCTCTGTTGTCATGGCCCGCCGGAGTGCGGGCCACCCAGATGACGACGCGCGCCATCTTGAAGGACCGAGCGCGGCATCAACTGGATGGCCCACGCTAGGTGGGCCATGACAGGAGAGAAGTTTGGAAGAGAGTTCGGGACGAATTCTTCGCTCAGGCGATCCGCATGTGTCCGGCGTTGCATGCCGTCGTGCCGCTCGGTGCGGTGACATAGACCTTGAGCGTCACCGTGTGGTTGACGAGATCGGCAATGTCCGGCACGCGGACATGCACGGTCTTGCCGCCGATCACTTCGTCGGTCAGCAGCACGGCGTCGAAGCCGGTCGGTGTTTCGCCGCTGATCGGGTCGAGCGCCATGACGACGCTCACGTCGGCGCCGGGCGTCCCGATGCCGTCGCATTGGATCGCAAGATCCTCGCCGCGGTCGACCTGGACGACTTCGAATCCGGCATCGCTGTCAGGTTGATGAGGCGTTGCGATGTTCGGCATCATTGCGTGATGCGCGAACGCAAGCGTCGGCAGTGCGGCTAGGACTGCTGCCGCCACCGTGCAACCGACGATCGAAAAACGCATCAAACATCCCCTTCGGACGACTCCGAGTGTACAGCAAATCGAGTTCCGCCCAAAGCGGACGCGTTCTTCGCAGTCGCAAAAGAGACAGGTCGCGAAAGTTGAACCTTCTGTAACAATCGCCCCGACCGCAACGCTAGGCGTCGCGCGAAAGGTACCAAAAGCGCGTGGTTAAAAGTCCGGCCGCCACGGTAAGGCCGAACGCTAGGCCCATCCAGACGCCCAAGCCCTTCAAGTGCTCGCCGAATGCGAGCCAGAGGCCCATAGGTGCGCCGCACAGCCAATAGCTTGCACCAGCGATCCACATCGGCGCGCGCGCGTCCTTGAGCCCGCGCAACGACAGCGCGGCGGCCACCTGCATGCCGTCGACGACCTGAAACGCCGCGGCGACGTGCAGGAACACCACTGTGAGCGCAATCGCGTCGGCGTTCGCCTTGAGATCGGCGCCGAAATAGAACTCCGCGATCTGTTGCGGAAAATTCCAGATCAGCAGCGCGCAGATCATCATGAACGATGTCGCGATCGCGATCGCCGACCAGCCGGCGCGCCGCACCGCCTCGCGGTCGCCGGCGCCTGCCGCCAGGCCGACGCGCACCGTCGCCGCCATGGCAACGCCGAGCGGCACCATGAAGGTGATCGAGGGAACGTTCAACGAGATCTGGTGCGCGGCGACCGTCGCCGTACCGAAGGTTCCCATGATCAAGGTCGCCGAATTGAACAGCATGGCCTCGAAGATCATGGTCATGCCGATCGGCATGCCCAGGCGATAGAGCTCGACGAGCTTCGACCAGTCCGGGCGATGGAAGCGGCGGAAGACGCGATAGCGCCTGAGCTTCGGCGTCATCCGGATCACCACCAGCATGGCGAAGAAGCTGAACGCCAGCGAGCAGGCGCTGGCCACGCCCGATCCCGTCAGCCCCAGGCGCGGGAAACCGAAGTGACCGAAGATCAACGCATAGTCGCCGATCGCGTTGAAGCCGATCGAGAACAGCATGACGACGAGCGACGCGTTCGGTTTTGACAAGGCCGTCGAATAGTTGCGCAAGACCTGGAAGCCGAGCGTGAAGGGGAGGCCGAAGGAGAGCGGCACGACGAAGCGCGCCGCCGCATCGGCAAGCTCCGCCGACTGGCCGAGCGCCATCAGGATCGGACGGGTGAAGAACATCAAGACGATCAGCGGCACCGACATGATCAGGACCGACCACAGGCCCATGCGCGTCACCGCGCGCACGCCGGCGCGATTGTTCGGCGTAGCGCCCAATATGTGCGCGATCATCGGCGAGACTGCGGCGCCGGGACCGGTGCCGATCAGCCAACCGAAGAAGAACATCGTGTTGCCGAGCGCCGCACCCGCGAGCGCGGTCTTGCCGATATGGCCCAACATCAGGACGTCCGTCGTCATGATCGCCATCTGCGCCAGCTGCGTGAAGATGAGCGGACCGGCGAGCTTCATCAGCTCGCCGATTTCGGCGATCCACGCGTCGGCGCCGTGCCCCTGAATGAGCACTCCGGCTTCGGCAGCATTGAGTTCGGCTACGTCTGACATGACACGGACTTACTTTTTAGTCCCGAACCCGGCCTGGAATGGTCAGCAACAAAAAACCCTCCAGAGCCGGGCTCGGAGGGTTCAAAACCAGCGCATAGGACGGTCCTAGAGCGCGTTCTCCTCACGAGCAAATGCAGCGGTCTTCCCGCCCGGAAGGGCGAAAGGCGCGGCAGTAGGTACTTTGCAGATCGAACTGTGCATCAGTCTCGCTCAGTTGCTTCTTGGGCCCTTTTGCCCGCGAATGCGCGATTTGGGTACGCTGACCTGCTTTTGAAGTCAACACACGGCCTGTCATTTAACGCCCCTGTTGCAGCGCAAACACGTCGCCGCTTGCACCTTCCGCCGGGGAGAGCGCTAAGTTGGCGAAAATAATTCCGGAGATGGCCCCATGGACTTCACAATTCCGCAACACATCAAGGATCTGTTGACCAAGATCGACGCGTTCATCGAGAAGGAAATCGTTCCGCTGCAAAAGCAGGACGACAATGATCGCTTCTTCGATCATCGCCGCGAATGGGCGCGCACCGATTTCGAGCATGGCGGCTTGCCGCGCAAGGAATGGGAAGATCTGTTGCGCGAAATGCGCCGCCGTGCCGACAAGGCGGGCTTCCTGAGGCTGGCCCTGCCGGAGGAATTCGGCGGCAAGAATATCGGCAATCTCGCCATGGCGATTATTCGCGAGCATCTCGCGACCAAGGGGTTGGGGCTCTTCAACGACCTGCAGAACGAATCGTCGGTCGTCGGCAATTTCCCGCAAGTTCTGATGATGCGCGACTTCGGCACCGAGGAGCAGAAGAAGACGATCCTGCCCGGCATGCTGAACGGCACGATGCGCATTGCCTTCGGCCTCACCGAACCGAAGCATGGCTCCGACGCGACCTGGATGGAGACGCGCGCGGTCAAGGACGGCAATGGCTGGCGCATCAATGGCGAGAAGATGTGGAACACTGGCGTGCACGTCGCCACCCACGACATGGTGTTCTGCCGCACCTCGGGTAACGACGGCGAGGCGAGGGGGCTCACATGTCTCATCGTGCCGATGAACGATCCCGGCGTGAAGATCGAAGAGTATATGTGGACCTTCAACATGCCGACGGACCATGCCCGCGTCTCGTTCAAGAATGTGTGGGTGCCGGACAGCGCTGTGTTCGGTCCCGTGGACAATGGTCTCGTGCTGGCGCGCCACTTCGTGCACGAGAACCGCATCCGCCAGGCGGCGTCAGGCGTCGGCGCGGCGCAATACTGCATCAACGAGAGCATCGACTACGCCAACACGAGAAAGCCGTTCGGCAAGCCCTTGTCGCGCAACCAGGCGATCCAGTGGCCGCTCGTTGAACTGCAGACCGACGCCGAGATGACGCGCTGGCTGATCTATCGTACCGCCTGGGAAATGGACCGCATGAGCGGCCCAGAGATTCAACTCTACCTCTCCGACAAAGTCTCGATGTGCAACTATCGCGGCAACCGGTTGGTCTGCGACGCGGCCGACTGGGCGATGCAGGTGCATGGCGGTTGGGGCTATTCGCGCCACAAGCAGTTCGAGCACATCTATCGTCACCATCGCCGCTATCGCATCACCGAAGGTTCGGAGGAAATCCAGATCCGCAACGTCGCCGGCCACATGTTCGGCTTCATCGGCAAGAACCGCCGTCCGGAGTAGCGCGAGCCCCGCCATGTCTCGCGCGCTCGCCGACCCGCACGTCATGCCGGACGAAGCGATCACGTCGGTGCGCGACAAGGGTCACGCCGTCGTGCGCGGACTCGCGAGCGCGGAAGAAATCGCCGCGTTTCGCCCGGCGATCGAGGCGGCCGTCATGCGCCATGCCGACAACCAAGCGCCGCTGGAAGAGCGCGGCACCTATGGCAAAGCGTTCCTGCAGGTCACCAACATCTGGCAAGTCGACGATGTCGTGAAGGAGTTCGTTTTCGCGCCCCGCTTCGCCAAGGCGGCGGCCGATCTGCTCGGCGTTCCGGGTGTCAGCTCTATCACGACCAAGCGTTGTGCAAAGAGCCGGGCGGCGGCCACACGCCCTGGCATCAGGATCAGAATTATTGGCCGCTCGACACCGACGACACGATCACGATGTGGATGCCCTTGGTCGATGTTCCGCCCGAAGTCGGTTCGATGACGTTCGCGTCGGGGCTGCACAAGCGCGGCGAGATCGGCAAATGGTTCATCGGCGACGACTCCGAAGCGAACTTCGCCGAACTGGTCGCGCGCGAGAAGCTTCCGACCGAAACGCATGGCGAGATGAAGGCGGGCGACGCGACGTTCCACAAGGGCTGGACTCCGCATCGTGCGCCGGCCAACCGCACGGCGCTGTTGCGCTCGGTCATGACGATCATCTACTTCGCGGATGGCGTGCGCGTCGGCGCGATCGACTCCAAGGCGCGGCGACTCGACCAGAAATTCTGGCTCGGCGATATCCCGAGCGGCGAACGCGCGGCCGGCCCGCTCAACCCGCGCCTATGGCCTCCGTAATTTTCCTCCCCCGTCTACAGGGTTGGTCCGACGCGTGGGCGGCCGCGTCGCAGTCAGGGCACGGAGAACTCGATTGCGGGCCCGACAGGATGATAGTGAGAACTGGGTCCTTGTAATCATCGAGTCAACCAGACAGCGAATTCGTGCCAAGGCGCAGAGGGTTGAATGACACGCGTCTCAATAATGCGCAAAGGCAACCACACGATCGGGACCCAGAGCGACACCGGATGGACACGGCCCTCTGATATCGCGTCATGAATGGCACTCAAGGACGTAAAAACTACGAAGCTGGCCGGGAAGAGCAAGACGGCCCGCGGCTCCGAATTCAGCCAGTGACCGATGATATGCGCGACCGGCGTAGGGGTTAGCGCGCCTAGAACAGCGAGGAGCATGAGGCGTTTATGAACGCCGGGGCGGCTCCGGTACCAAAGGGCTCCCCCGACCAATATTGTGAACTCCAGAAAGAAGAACAGAAGCCCTGTATTCGCTGCTAGGGGCCCGGCACCCGGTGGAGCCGGTACTCGTACGAGATCGCCGCTCAGATCGAAACCACGGCGAGCTTGTTCGATGACGTTCAATACCCCGAGCACGACAAAGGCGACCGCGACCACCGCGCCGGCGACTCCCAGACGGCGATGAACTGTCCTGCGCCCGGTTGCTATCAGAGTCGCTTGAGTGAGAAACAACAGGAGCCAAAGTGCAGACACGATCGCATGTCCTGCGACCAGTGGGGTCAGCGGTAGCGGCACGCGACGTACAGCCGGATTGATGATCGAGGGTGCGAATGCCGCGACGTTTAGCAAAATCATCATAAGTGCGATGTTGATGTAGAACCATCGCGTGATGTGGCGATTCACAGGTTCTGAGACCGCGGACACAGTCGCCGGCTGTGACATGGCGTAACTCTCCGGAAACAAATCGTACGATCAGCGTGTCCCGGAATAGACATGAAGGAAAGAGTGCACCGGGCAGGACACGAACTGGACAATTGGAATCGCAGGCAGAGGTGTAAAGTTTGTGGGCCTCCCCTTTACCCTTAGGGGGAGGTGAATGGCATTGTGCAGCGATGCAATGCGGAGGGGACGGCGTTAGCGCTGCCCCCTCTGCTTCGGTACGTTCAGCACCTCCCCCGTAAACGGTGGAGGAAAACAACGCCTCATCCTGACGTGTCGTCCCTCGACAGGCTCGGGATGAGGAGACATAAGCCAAAACCTCATCCTGAGCTTGTCGAAGGATGAGGACGAAGGCGACCATGCCGACTCTGAACTTCGCCCATCGCGGTGGCGCCGGGCTCTATCCGGAGAACACGCTCGCGGCCTTTCGCGACGCGGTGGCGCGCGGCTGCGACGGCGCCGAGCTCGACGTCCAACTTTCGAACGACGGAGCGGTCGTCGTCTTTCACGACTTCCGGCTCAAGCCCGAGATCTGCCGGCTGAACGGCAAATGGATCGAAAAGCCGACGCCGCTGATTAAAGAGCTGACGCTCGCACAACTGCGCGCTTACGACATCGGCCGACACGATCCGGCGAGCGACTACGCCAAGGCGCGGCCGCATTCGATGCCGATCGACGGCGAGAAGATCCCGACGCTCGCGGAAGTGCTCGAGGTCACCAGCCAGGCGAAGAAGCCATTTATGCTGCAGGTCGAGCTCAAGACGTCCTTCTTCGATCGCAACGTCGCTTCCGATCCCGTCGCTCTCGCTGAAGCAAGCGTCGCCGTGTTGCGCCACGCGAACTATCTCGAGCGCACGATTTTCGTCGGCTTCGACTGGGCAGGCTTGTTGCACGCGAAGAAGATCGCGCCCCAAGCGGCATGTTGGTTCACGACGCTGGAGCTCGATTTCCTGCGCGATCCGCCGGCGAAGAGCGACACGGCGACGAAGCAGATGCTGCGCCACTGGGCGACGACGGGAACGTCGCCTTGGGCCGCGGGCTACGATCCGGTCAAATATGGGGGCTCGATTCAACGCGCGATTCATGCGGCGGGCGGCGACGGTTGGTTTCCCTATTTTCCCGACGCGACCGACGATGCAGTCGCCGAAGCGAAATCGCTCGGCCTCAAAGTCGGCGCCTGGACGGTGAACGAACCCTCCGACATGAAGACGCTGATTGCGCGCGGCCTCGATGGCATCTGCACCGATCGCCCGGATTTGTTGATAAAGACGTTGAAGCAGATGGGTTCGTAAAATCACCCTCCCATGTCATGGCCCGCTGGAGAGCGGGCCAACCAGTTGGAGCGGTGGATGCGTCGACGACTTGAGCTGCGTTCCATCTTTAGATGCCGTAAGCCCACGTCACCTGCTGTTGCGGGCCATGACAAAAAAGTGTCTTGACTCTCCAGAACAAATAGTGAACATGCGCACCCCGCAAACGGGAGGAGGCCGCATGAAACCCAAGATCAGCGTCGTCACGCTCGGCGTGCGCGATTTCGCAAAATCGCTCGCCTTCTATCGCGACGGTCTCGGATTTACGGCGCCCAACTACAAGGACGGCGGCGACCACGTCCTCTTCCACCTCGAGGGTACGTGGCTGTCACTTTATCCGCGCGACAAGCTTGCCGAGGACGCGACGGTGCCGGATGACGGTCGCGGCTTCTCGGGCATCACGCTGGCGCACAATGTCAAATCGAAAGCCGATGCCGATGCGGTGTTCGCGCACGCGGTGTCCGCAGGCGCCAGGCCGGTCAAGAAGCCACAGGATGTGTTCTGGGGCGGCTATTCCGGCTACTTCGCAGACCCGGACGGCTACCTCTGGGAGGTGGCGTACAATCCCTTCACCGATCTCAGCTGAATAAAAAAACTCGACACAATTATGTTGTCGAATAAAAGCGGGTTAGTTTCGTAAACTAACGCCGGCGTCTGACTGACGGCGTCACATCGGAATTGATCCCAAAATTCGAGAGAAAAAATGAACACGAAGGACATCACCTATAAGAGCGGCGACAAGACCCTGACCGGCTATCTCGCCGACGGCTCGAAAGGCGGGAAGGCGCCGGGCATTCTCGTTTGTCACCAGGGCGGGGGCTTGCGTGACCATGAAAAAGAACGCGCCCGCATGTTGGCGGAGCTCGGCTACGTCGCTTTCGCCCTCGACGTGTACGGAACCATCGTCACCAAGATGGAGGAGGCGATGCCGTTGATGAACGCGTTGCTGGCCGATCCGAACGAGCTTCGCGCCCGTGCCAAGGCCGGGCTCGATGTCCTCAAGTTGCAACCGAATGTCGACGTGAAGCGGCTCGCGGCGATCGGCTTCTGCTTCGGCGGCGGTCTCGTGCTCGAACTGTCGCGCGCCATGCCGGAGCTTTCCTGCGTCGTTGCTTTCCATCCCGGCATGTCCGGTCCCACGTCGTTGGCCGCGAAGGACGAGCGACCCGTCAAGCCGAAGGTGATGGTCTGCGCCGGACAACTCGATCCGCTCATTCCCCCCGACGCGCGCGAACATTTTCTCTCGTTGATGAAGGATGCCGGCGCCGATTGCCAGTTCATCACCTACGCGCAGGCCGGGCACAGCTTCAGCGACAAATCGGTCGATGCGCTCAACATGCCGAACTTCAAGTATCACGCGCCAACGGATCGCCGCTCCTGGGCCGCGATGCGCGATCTCTTCGACGAGACATTGGGCAAGCCATGAAGGAAGTGCTCGACCTGCGCATTTCCTTCGAGCCGCACAATGACGGCCCAAAGCAGTTCGTCATCAACGGCGTCGACAACTACAACATCGCGACCACAGGTCTGCCGGCCTACTATCCGGTGCAGTACTATCTGCGCTCGGCGAATGAAGAGGTGCTGGGCGGAGTCCTCGGCCAGATCTGGGGCGGCTGGCTGCACATCAGCATCGTGTGGGTCGCGGAGCCGGCGCGTGGAAAGGGCCACGCGCGCGCCATGGTGAGCGCGGCGGAGGACTATGCGAGATCGCGCGGTTGCCGTGGTTCCTATCTCGAAACCTTCAGCTTCCAGGCGCGGCCGCTCTACGAAAAGCTCGGCTACTCGCTGATCGGCGAGATCGCGGACTTTCCGCCCGGGCACAAGTTCTTCTTCATGAAGAAGGAGTTTGGGAAATAGATTGGGGATTCAAAACTAAAATACTAGTCGCGCGATTGGCGCAATGCCGCGCAGCTCACCGATCCGATCGCGCCTTCGACGTCATAGAGGAAGCTCTCGCCGATCGCGACGCCGTCGCTCGCCTGATGGTTGATTACTTCGAAGCCTAACCATTCGCCGACCGGCAGGCGATGCAGATAGACGGTGACGTCGGTGTTGATGTAGCCGAGGCCGGTTTCGCTCCGGTTGGCGAGCGGGCTGGTGAAGTCGGCGGCGACCGCGACGCGCGAGAACGGCGTGAGCGGCGAGCCTTCGACCAGCTCGCGGATCTCGCTCATCCAGGCGCGGCGCGTCCTCGCCTTGCCGTCGAAGGGATCGTCGATGTTGCGCATCTTCCACATGCGCTCGCCGAACTGGCCGGGCGGCGGCTCCGGCAACGCGTCGGGCTTCGGCACGTTCCAGTCTGGCGGACTCCAGGTGATGCCCGGCGCATTCTCCGAGCGGAGCAGGAACTGGCACGTGCCGCGGCCCACGCTCTTGCCGCCGCTCATCAGTTCGCAGTCCACAACCTTGATGCGCCGTCCGCCGCGCACGATGCGGGTCACAGCCGTGATCGGCGAGAAGTCGGGCAGGCGATACATGTCGACTGTCAGTCTGACCGGCATCCACTCTTCGCCGCCATGCAGGCGTTCGAGTTCGAAACCGATCAATCCGATGATCACGCGGCCATGCAGCGAGTTCGGATTCCACGGCCCGCGACAGGCCGCTCCGGGAATGTAGCTCTCGCCTTCCCGCGTGAAGAACGCGTCTGTCGTCATCGCGTGCGGTCAGAGCCCTTCGAACAGGGCCGTCGAGAGATAGCGCTCGGCGAAAGAGGGAATGATGGCGACGATCATCTTGCCTGCCATGTCCGGGCGCGCGCCGACTTCGAGCGCCGCCGCGATGGCTGCGCCGGAAGAGATGCCGACCGGAATTCCTTCGAGCCGCGCCGTCTTGCGCGCCGTCTCGAAGGCCGTCTCGTTGGAGATGGTGATGACTTCGTCGATCACCTTGCGGTCGAGGATCGCCGGCACGAAACCGGCGCCGATGCCCTGGATCTTGTGCGGTCCCGGTTGGCCGCCGGAAAGGATCGGCGAATCCTCCGGCTCCAGCGCAATCATCTTCACGCTCGGCTTCTTCGCCTTCAGAACCTGGCCGACGCCGGTGATCGTGCCGCCGGTACCGACACCCGAGATCACGACGTCGACGCCGCCCTTGGTGTCGTTCCAGATCTCCTCGGCCGTGGTGCGACGATGGATGTCGGGGTTGGCAGGATTTTCAAACTGCTGCGGAATGATCGCGCCGGGCGTCGAGGCCACGATCTCCTGCGCCCTGGCAATCGCGCCCTTCATGCCTTTCGCCGCCTCGGTCAAGACGACTTCCGCTCCCATGATCAGCAGCATCTTGCGCCGTTCGATCGACATGGATTCCGGCATAACAAGGATGAGCTTGTAGCCTTTGGCGGCGGCGACGAAGGCGAGTGCGATGCCCGTGTTGCCGCTCGTCGGCTCGACCAGCGTGGATTTCCCCGGCGTGATGATGTTCTGTTTCTCGAGTGCCTCGATCATGGAAACGCCGATCCGATCCTTCACACTCGCGATGGGATTGAAGAATTCGAGCTTCAAGAGAATGTCGGCTTTGACGCCTGCTTCCTTCGGAAGCCGCACCAACCGCACCAGCGGCGTATCGCCGATGGTCTCGGTGATGGAGTCATAGATGCGTCCACGTCCTGGCTTGCCCGTTTCCATATTCGTCTCCTAAATCGTGAAATCGGCCGTACTGCCGCCGCCGCAATCGACGCCTTGCGCCCGCGCCCGTTGGCAAAGATCTTCTATCGAAATCGCATCCAGCCGCGCCATCACTTCGTCCTGAAGCGACTGGATCAGCGGCGACACGATGCGAATACCGAGATCGGAGCGCGGATCGATCGCCTCGTTCTCCTCATCCTCGAGGCTCTCGGCGACGCGCACGACATCGCCGACGGAAATCCGCCGCCGCTCCTTGGCAAGCCGATAGCCGCCACGAGGACCACGCACGCCCTTGAGCACACCGGCACGAACGAGCTGCTGCATGACCTGTTCGAGATAGCGTTGCGGCACGCCCTGGCGTGCGGTGATTTCCTTCGCCTGCACCGGTTCTGGCCGTGCGTTGAACGCGATGTCGATGACGGCTTCGAGCGCCAACAGGGTTTTGCGTGAAAGTTTCAGCATGGTTCAGGCTTGCTTCAGCGAGTGGAGCCCGGTGGAACCATGTCCACCGCTGCCGCGCGCGGTTTGCGAAAGGGTAGGGCGCTCGACGAGTTCGACGCGTTCGTGACGCGCGATGATCATCTGCGCGATGCGCATGCCGCGCGTGACCGTGAAGGGTGCGTCGCCGAGATTGATCAGGATGATCTTCACTTCGCCGCGATAATCCGAGTCGATCGTGCCCGGCGTGTTCAGGACCGTGATGCCGTGATTGGCGGCAAGGCCGGAACGCGGCCGCACCTGCGCTTCAAAGCCGTTTGGCAATTCAAGCGAGAAGCCCGTCGGCACGACGGCGCGTTTTCCCGGCAGGAGCTCGACATCCGCTTCGACAGCCGCGACGAGATCCATCCCCGCCGAACCTTCGGTGGCGTAGGCGGGCAGGGCGATTCCCAGGGCGTGCGGCAGACGTAGAAGCAAGACCTTCATGCCGCCTGGCCCTTCAGGCTTTGGGCGATGCGCGCTGCGAGGCGCTCTCCGACTTCCGCTTTGGCAAGCTCCGGCCAACTCTCCGTGCCTTTGGCGGTGATGAGATGAACAGTGTTTCGGTCGCCGCCCATAATGCCGGTGTGGGGGCTGACATCGTTCGCGACGATCCAGTCGCAACCCTTGCGCAGGCGCTTTGCCGCCGCATGTTCGACCACGCTTTCGGTTTCCGCTGCGAAACCGATCAACAAATGCGGCCGCTGCGGGTGCCTTGCCAGCGTCGCCAGGATGTCCGGATTCTCGACGAGGCGGAGCGTCGGCGCGGCCGCATCCTTTTCCTTCTTGATCTTGTTGTTGGCGGCGATTTCGGGCCGCCAGTCGGCGACGGCTGCCGTGCAGACCGCGACGTCGGCGGGTAGCGAGGCTTCACACGCTGCCAGCATTTCGCGCGCGGTCGTGACCTTGAGAAGTCGCACGCCCGATGGTGGTTCGATCTCGACAGGCCCGGAAACCAACACGGTACTCGCGCCGGCGCGGGCGAGCGCGCCTGCAATGGCGTAGCCTTGCTTGCCGGATGAGCGATTGGCGATGAAGCGCACCGGATCGAGCGGCTCCTGCGTCGGACCGGCCGTGACGAGCGCTTTGAGGCCATCGAGTGCATGTTCGTCGGTGTTGAAATAGGAAGCGACGGCATCGGTGATTTCATCTGGTTCGGCCATGCGGCCAGGACCGAATTCGCCGCAGGCCATGTCGCCCTCATTCGGTCCGACGAACAACACGCCTTCGGCTTTTAGGGTCCTGAGGTTTCGCTGGTTGGCCGGATGATTCCACATGCGCACATTCATCGCCGGCGCCATCAACACGCGCTTGTCCGTCGCGAGAAGCGTCGTCGAGGCGAGGTCGTTGGCGTGACCGCCGGCGAGCTTGGCCATGAGATCGGCAGTCGCCGGCGCCACCACGACCAGATCCGCCGAACGGGACAATTGAATGTGCCCCATCTCGGACTCGTCGGTCAGGCTGAATAGGTCCTGGTAAACCTTCTCGCCGGCGAGCGAAGAGGCCGAGAGCGGGGTGACGAATTGCGTTGCCGCGTGCGTAAGGATGACCCGCACGGCCGCGCCGCGCTCCTTGAGCCTGCGAATGAGCTCGAGGGACTTGTACGCGGCGATGCCGCCGCCGATGATGAGCAACACGGTCTTGCCGCGCATGCCACGAAACCTCGCTGATAATCAGTAATTATACCGGAATATGCGGGGAAATATATTGAATAACGGCGACGAAGTGTAGTTCGTCGCCTCAGGGAGTAAGCCAATGAATTTGCAAGTCAAGGGCACCGATCTGCCGCCTTTTCGGCCGTTGCCACAGAAGGCGCCCTTGCTGGACGTGCGCAAAAAATCCGACGGCACCGTGTACATCGATTCCAAGCACAAATTGGGCCCGATGCATCGTTCCATTGCGCATCTCTTTCAGGACCGCGCACTGAAGCATCCGGAACGCAAATTCATCGCCGAACGCATCCCGCTCGACGGCGGCAAGACCGGCGATTGGCGCTTCATCACCTATGGCGAGGCCTATGCAAGGGCGAATGCCGTTGCACAGGCGTTGCTGTCGCGCGGCATGAACGGCGAAACGCCGTTGATGATCCTCTCGGGTAATTCCATCACGCACGCGACGATGACGCTCGGCGCGATGCTGGTTGGAATTCCGATTGCTCCGGTCTCGGTCGCCTATTCGTTGATGTCCGGCGATCACTCGAAGCTGAAACATGTCTTCGCCGTCACGGCGCCGAAGATGATCTTAGCCGAACAAGGACCGCTCTTCGCGCGCGCCCTGGCAGCCCTTCCGCTCGATGGCGTCGAAGTTGTTACGGTCACGCCGATCGCGGACCGACCGACGACACCTTATGGCGACCTCATTCGCACCAACGCCGGGCCGGATGTCGCAGCGGCATTGGACAAGATCAACCACGCCACGACCGCGAAGTTTCTGTTTACTTCGGGCTCGACCGGCATGCCCAAGGGTGTCGTTCAGACGCACGGGATGATGTGCGCGGTGATCGCGGCGCAGGAAGCGCTGCGCACCGAGGCGTCGGATCCGAACGAAATTCCGCAAAGTCTCGAATGGATGCCGTGGAACCATATCTCAGCCGGCAATATCGGCTTCAACGGCGCGATGAATGCTGGCGGCACCATCTATCTCGATGCCGGCAAACCTTTGCCCGGCCTGTTCGACGAGACGATCCGCAACCTGCGCGACATCACCCCGCTTGCGATCGGCACCGCGCCCATCGCATTCGGCTGGCTTTGCGATGCCATGGAGCGCGACGACAGCTTGCGTGATCACTTCTTCGCCAAGTTGCGCATGGCGGGATATGGCGGGGCAACGCTGAGCCAGGACATCTACGAACGGTTCCAGGCTCTCGCGATCGCCGCCGTCGGACAGCGCATTCCGATGACGACGATGTACGGCGCGACCGAAACGCAAGGCGTCACAGTGGTGCATTGGATCACCGAGCGCGTCGGACTGATCGGGCTGCCGCTACCAGGCATCACGCTGAAGCTTGTACCCAATGGCACGAAACTCGAAGTACGCGTCAAAGGGCCCACGGTTACGCCGGGTTATCACAAACGGTCCGACCTCACGAAGGCTGCATTCGACGAAGAGGGTTTCTATTCGCTTGGCGACGCTGCCAAATTCCTCGACGACAACGATCCGATGCAGGGGCTCGTTTTCGACGGGCGCGTGACGGAGGATTTCAAGCTCGACAGCGGCACCTGGGTTTCGGCGGGAACGTTGCGCGCGCAAGCGGTGGCCGCGGCATCGCCACTCTTCTTCGACTGTGTGGTTTGCGGGCAGGACAAGCCGTATGTCGGACTCCTCGCTTGGCCCGTTGCCGCGGCGGCAAAGGCGATCTGCGGCAAGTCCGATCCAGCCCAAATTATCAACGATCCAAAGATTCGTGCCTTCGTCCAGGAGAAGTTTTCCGCCCACAACAGGGCGCAAAGCGGTTCATCGACGCGGGTGAGACGCGTTCTCCTCATGGCCGAGCCGCCATCGGTGGATGGTCACGAGATCACGGACAAGGGCTATGTTAATCAACGCGCAACGATGGATCGTCGCAGGGCGCTGGTCGACAAACTGTTTTCTTCTACGCTCCAACCGGAGGTGATCGAGATACCATGACGGGAAAACTCATCGGCATCGCCAAAGCTGCCGAACTTCGTGCGCCACTGCGAGAGTTCGAGTCTTCGAACATCACTGTCGAAGCCGGCATCGACGGCGATGCGCGCGGCCGCAAATCCAATCGGCAAGTCACGGTGCTTTTTCGCGAGAGCTGGAACGACGCTTGCCGTGACCTCGGGGTGGATCTGCCATGGACCACGCGTCGCGCCAATCTCTTGGTAGCGGGCGTTGACGCACCCCAGAGTGTCGGCGGCAAAATCCGCATTGGCGACGTCACGCTCGAAATCATGCAGGAGACCGATCCTTGCATGCTGATGGAACAGGCCCATACCGGGTTGAAGGCGGCATTGACGCCGAAATGGCGCGGTGGCGTCTGCTGCAAGGTGGTGTCCGGCGGCCGGATTTCCGTGGGTGACGCTGTTTCTATTGGCTAATACGGGTACTTAGTGGGCGTTAACCCCGCGATTACCAGAACGTGGTCGACTTTGCGCGTTCGGGGGATCCGCTCATGCATCTCAGCGCAGACGACCTGTACCGTATTGCTTCCGATCTTGCTGAAGAGCATGGCGCAGCAGCCATGGACTATGCGCGCCGCGCCGTCGTCTCCTTCGAGGCGGAAGGGGCCATCGACCGTGCGCGGTTCTGGCTGACTGTTTGCGTTTTCCTGGATGATATCGTCGAGCGCCGTCTCGATCCCTCCATGCAGATCACCCTTCACTGACCTTGCACTCGTTTGGCGGTTCTGGCCAAACTCGCATTCAGACATGCGAGGAATTTGCGCTTTATGCCGCTCGATCCATTGGTGAAGGGTTTTCTCGATCAGATGGCCGCCGTACCGGGACCCAAGATGTCCGAGGCAGGGCCCGTCGCCGCGCGAGAAATCTTCGTGGGCCTGATGCAGCTCGTCGGCCCGAAGGACGTTCCTGTCGGGAAGACGGAAAATCTGACGGTGCCCGGACCCGCTGGGCCGATTCCCATCCGCATCTACACGCCGGTTGCCGCAGGGCGCGATCCGATGCCGGCCCTGATCTATTATCACGGCGGTGGCTTCGTAATCGGCAACATCGAGACCCATGACGGTTTGTGCCGCATCATGGCGAACGAGGGCGGCTTTCGAGTCATTTCCGTCGATTATCGTCTCGCGCCCGAGAACAAGTATCCGGCGGCTATCGACGACGCCTTCGCTACGCTCGCTTGGGTTTGCGCCAATGCGGCGCATATCGGCGTCGACGCCAACCGGATTGCGGTCGGCGGCGATTCAGCCGGCGGCGCGCTTGCCGCTCAAGTCACGCACCTTGCGAAGGCGAAAGGCGGCCTGACGTTGGCTTGCCAGATGCTGCTCTTTCCGGTGGCACAGATCGGCGAGGTGACGAAGTCGCTGCGCAAGTTCGAGGCCGGCTATTTCCTGGAGAAGGAAACGCTGGATTGGTTCTACGACTCTTATCTGCCGAGCGATGCCGACAAGTCCGATCCGAAGATCTCGCCGCTTCGCGCGAAGGACTTCTCCGGCCTGCCGCCAGCCTATGTGATGCTCGGCGGCTATGATCCGCTGCACGACGAAGGCCTCGAGTACGCGGACAAACTGAAGGCGGCGGGCGTGAAGGTAACAGTCGAAGACCATGACAGCATGGTCCATTGCTTTGTCTACATGCAGTCGTTTCTGCCTCAAGCGCATGCGGCATTGACCAGCGCGGCGAAAACCGTGGGCGCGATCTTGAACGCGAAATAGCTCGGAGCCCGACGATGTCGCTGGACAAAAACGTTCGAGCGCTTCTCGACCAAATGGCGGCCCTGAAGCTTCCCAAGAGTTGGGAAATCGGCCCGCAGGCGGCGCGCGCGACGATGAAGTTGGGCATTTTCCGCAAAAGCGATACGCCCATCGGCAAAGTTGAGGATCGCTTTATCCCGGGCCCAGCCGGTAATCTCGGTGTACGCATCTACACGCCGGTTGCGACGAACAGTTCCGTTCTGTCGGGTCTCGTCTTTTTCCACGGCGGCGGGTTCGTCCTTGGCGATTTGGACACGCATGACGATCTCTGTCGCGTGCTGTGCAACGAGAGCGGCTTTCGCGTCGTCTCGGTTGATTATCGTCTGGCGCCGGAGCATCCGTTTCCCGCGGCAGTCGACGATTGCTTTGCGGCAACACTGTGGGTCGCGGCGAACGCGGCCGAGCTTGGGATCGATGCCATGCGCCTCGCAGTCGGCGGCGATTCCGCCGGTGGAAACCTGGCCGCAGTGATTGCGCAGCTCGCGCGTGCTGGCGGTCCCGCAATCGCCTTCCAGCTTCTGATCTATCCGGTCGCGCAGCTCGGTGCGCCCGACACGCCGTCGATGCGTGAGAATGCCAAGGGCTATTTCCTGGAAAAGGAAGGAATGGACTGGTTCACACGCCTCTACGCTCCGGACAAGGACCACCGACATGACCCAAGGCTCTCGCCATTGCGTTGCCCGGATCTGTCGGGTCTTCCACCCGCTTACGTGATCACTGCGGGTTTCGATCCATTGCGCGACGAAGGCAAGGCTTATGCTGACGCACTGGATAGGTGCGGAGTGCCTGTCACCTATGTGAACTATCCCGGCATGGTGCACGGCTTCTTCAGCATGCGGGGCTTTATTCCGAAGGCGCGGGAAGCCATCGCAGCCGCGTCCGCCGCGATGCGCGAAGGCGTCAACCCGGGATAAGCTTTCCCGGGTTCATGATGCCTTTGGGATCGAGCACCATCTTGACGGCGCGAAGAATATCGATTCCGAGAGAGCCCTTTTCCGCCGCAATCCACGGCAGGTGATCTTCGCCGATCCCGTGATGATGGCTGATCGTGCCACCATTCTTGATGATGGCATCGCTCGCCGCCTTCTTGATGGTGCGCCACTGGCCCAGCTCATCGTCGAGTTGGCGGGGAAAGATGCAGGTGAAATAAAGGCTGGCGCCGTCGATGTAGGAGTGGCTCACATGGCATCCGACGACGCCACGACCGCCAGCGCGCGGCGCGGTTTCCCGAACCGCGCCTTCGAGCGCGTCGCGCACCGACACGTGGAGTGCGCCGAGCTTGGACCAACTGGCCGCCGTTTCGAGCGTATCGACTCCAACGCCGCGGTCCATCATCGGATCGCGCAGATAGGGCCCATGAAAGCGCCCTTCTTTCCACCGCTGCCCCGGCGCCTCACCCAACGCGATTGCGCCGTGCTTCTTCGCGAGGCGGTCGAACTCTAGACGTGCGTTGTCGACGGCCTTCGTCTCGCCTTCGAACCCGGCAATCAGCGCGCACGACTTCTCGTCGAAACCGCGATTGTCCAAGTACAATTGGGCAAAGCGGTCGCGAAAGGAGAGTTTCTTCCCGAGGTTGCCGAAGGCGCGATAAAATTTCGTTTCGATCTGATCGGACAGACGGAGCATCGTCGCGGCTACGCCGTTGGCTTCGGCCTGACGGATTGCGGCAATGCCGCTGGCGAAATCTTTGAATAGGTAGCCGCAATACTCGCTTGCGGCCGGCGCCGCGTGCAGACGGACGGTAGCTTCCGTGATGATGCCGAACACACCTTCGGATCCGAGAACGAGATCATTCAGGCGAGGGCCGGTTGCGGACGCGGGAAACCCGCCCGTCTGTAGAACACCACGCGGCGTCACCAGCTTTGCGGCTACCAGCCAATCCTCGGCACGCCCGTAACGATTGGACCCCTGTCCAGCACCGCGATGTGCAATCCAGCCGCCAAGGGTGGAAAATTCGAACGATTGCGGGTGATGGCCGAGCGTAAGGCCCTTTGCCTGCAGCGCCTTCTCGAGTGCCGGACCGTAAATCCCCGCCTCGAATGTCGCGGTCATCGCTTGCGGATCGATGTCGACGATGCGATCCATGACGGACATGTCGAGCGTCACCACGGATTTGAATCGGCCCTGAGTGGCACTGACCCCGCCGACGACGCTGGTTCCACCACCATACGGGACAGCGGCGATGCCCGCTTCTGCGCACGCCGCGAGCAGCGCTTGAACTTCTTCAGTGGTGCGCGGATAGAGAACGGCGTCGGGAACCGTCGAAAGTTCGCCGGCGCGTAATTGAATCAGATCGTGATAGCTTCGGCCGCGCGCATGAAACACGCGTTCGAAGGTATCGTCGCGCACGCGGTCGGCGCCGAGAATATCAACGAAGCGGGCACGCTCCGCAGCAATCAGACGCGAGACCGCAACGGCGACACTCTCCAACGGACGAGCCGGCGTAGCCAAAAGCGCTGGCATGCCAAGCTCGCTGGCAAGCCAACTCCATAGGTCGTTCTGCTCTGCGAGCTGGTCTTTGTGCGCCGTCCAGCCCCATCCGTTCCACCGGATTTTGTTGTGGTCGATACTCATCTTTACAAATCCCCCGCCCGGCGCTCAGCATCGCAGATTGAGGGCGTGCGGCAAAATCTCGAAGGTGGCGGGCAGTCTTCCTGCGGCCTCGCCGTCGGTCTCAATCAGGACCGCCTGACCCTTGGTTTCGGCGACCGGAGCGACCACCACATGCTGTCCGCGCACCACCCGGACGTACGGCTTTGTGATGTGGTCGCCTGTGTAGACAAGTTTCAGATCTGCAAGGGATTGCCCTTTGGGCGCACCGCCCATGATGACGACATCGAACCAGCCATCATCGACGACGGCGCCCGGCGCCACGCGCATGCCGCCGCCGAAGAATTGACCGTTGGCGACGGCCACCGTCGAGATCGAAGTGATCTCGTCTTCGACGCCGTCGACGATTATTCGCACGGTGCGGACGCGATAGTGCAACATGGCGAGGCTGCTGTGGAAAGCAAACGCAAACGAGCCGCCGAACAGCTTGGCAATTCGCGCCCGGTTGACGGAATCGACGATCACGCCGGAGAGGCCGAACGACGCAATGTTGATGAAATAGCGCATGGTCGGCGCGCCGGACTTGCTCAGGCAACTAACCCGTCCGGCGTCGATCCGCCGGACGCGAGCATGCTTGAGCCGCTCGATGGCCGCATCCGTGCCCGGTTCGATGCCAAACGATTTGCGAAAGTCTCCGCCCGTACCGCTGGTGACGAACGCGAATACGCAATCTTGCGGCGTGGCGCCGCTTGAATCGAAAAGGCCGTTGATTGCCTCGTTGATCGTGCCGTCGCCACCCACGGCGACAATTTCCTGATGACCTTCGCGAAGAGCATAACGGACGAGGGCGGCAGCCTCGCCCCGCTTCTTCGTGAAGCCAACCGACATGGCGGGATAGACTGTTCCCAGCGCGCGCTCGATGGATTTCCATTCCCGGCCGGTGCGGCCGTTGGCCGAACGGGGATTGACGACAATGAACGCGCTCATGCCGCCTGCCGCGTCTTGAAGCACGACGCAAGCGCGGTGACCTCTGCGTTGCGGCGTTCGTCGCTCCAACCGAGTTCGGCCGCCATGATCCGCGATGCCGAGGTGAGCGCCTCTCCAGACGGCGTGCCGATCTGACCTATGCAGGTTCGGCGCATCACGATGTCGCTCAAATGCAGCGCCATCTCCTCGCGGATTGCGAACACGACCTGCGCCGCGATGTCGCCGGCATCTCCGAGAGGTAGTCGCAGCTCGGGGCGGTTGTTCGCTTGCGCCAGCATCTCCGGCAGACGCGAGCCGTACATGCGTGCAAGGTGTTCAATAGACGGAAGATCCGCATGCTCCGCGCGCTGCTCCGCGAGAAAGTCCGAGATGCGGCCGATGTCGCCTCCGGCGGTCGGATCTTCGTCGGTCTCGCAATCGGCTGCAGACACGTCCAACTTTTCGACGACGGCGTCGACGACGGTCTGCGCCAGCGCGCGAGACGTGGTCCACTTCCCACCGATCGCCGAGAGCAATCCGGTTAGACCATCAGACTCGCCGTGATCGACGAGCTCGGCCTTGCGGCTTGCGCCATAGGTATCGCCTGAACCGTCATCCACCAACGGCCTGAGACCGGAATAGAAGAATTCCACTTTGTCGCGCGTAAGGTTTGCGGCCGGCAAGTGCTTGTTGATGAAGGCCAGAAAATCCGCGATGTCGCTCTCGCTCACGCCGACATCGTCCGGATCATCCTTGAATTCGGTGTCGGTGGTGCCGAGCAGCGTGTGACCATGCCAGGGAAGCACGAAAAAGTGGCTGCCTTCCGCAGCGACGGTCAACGCGGACGTTCGCGTGATGGCCGGCACAAGCAGGTGAATGCCCTTCGAGCGCATCAGCCTGTGCGACGACGGCTTGCCGAGCGCGTGTTGGAGAAAAATATCCGCCCAGGGGCCGGCTGCAACGAGGGTCAGTTTGGCGCGCACATCGAAGGTGGTGTCGGTCTCACAATCGCGAACGCGACAACCTTCGACATTGTCGTCACGACGCAGCAGCGTCTTGCCTTCGACATAGTTTGCGATCGCTGCACCGTTCGCGTCGGCATCGAGCAGGCACTCGAGCGCCAGACGCTCGGGAGAATACATCTGCGCGTCGTAATACTGCAGCGCGCCGTCGAATTCCGCTCGTTCGAGGACAGGCTCCTGCGCCAGAGCCGCGTTGCGGCTCAACCAGGAATGGTTGGGCAGCCGTTGGGCTGGATCGGCGAGCCAGCCTTTGTCGAAGGACAAAATATCATAGAGCGAGAGCCCGGCTTGCAAGATCGCGCGACCTTTCCAGCCGCCGCCATAACTCGGCACCAGAAACGGCAGCGGATGGACGAGATGGGGCGCGATGCGCTGCCAGATGCGGCGCTCCTTGAGCGATTCCCGAACCAGTCCGAGCTCGAAGTTGCGCAGATAGCGCAGACCGCCATGCACGAGCTTGGAGTTGTGTGCGCTGGTGGCGCCGGCAAAATCGTTGCGTTCGACGAGCGCGACCTTGAGCCCGCGCAAGCTGGCATCGCGCGCCACGCACGCCCCCGTCACGCCGCCGCCGATGATGAGCAGGTCGAACACTTCGTTGGCGAGACGGTCGATGGCGCGGCGCATGGAATCCAACGGAAAAGGACGCGTAAGCTCCGGTCCGACCGCCATCTTGTCAAGGAAGCCTCAGCCGTTAAGCTTTCTGAAGCAAAGGGGAAACTACAGATGACGAAGATCCGCGCCAACGGCATCGAGCTTGAATACGACGAGACAGGTCCGGCCAACGGCATCCCATTTCTGATGATCAACGGGTTCGGCAGCCAGATGACCTCCTGGTCCGACGAGTTTCGCCAAAGCCTTGCCGGTGCGGGATTGCGCTTTATCCGCTTCGACAACCGCGATGTCGGTCTCTCCCAGAAATGGCATGGGGTCGTTCCGGATATTCGAAAGGTTCTGGAAGCCGTGCGCGAGGGACGAAAGCCCGACGTACCCTATACGCTGAACGACATGGCCGCCGATGCCGCGGCCCTGCTCGGCGCGCTCAACATCGAAAGCGCGCACATTGCCGGCGCGTCGATGGGCGGCATGATCGCGCAGCTCGTTGCCCTCGATCATCCGGAAAAGACGCGTTCGCTGATTTCGATCTTCTCCACGACCAGCGATCCGTCTTTGCCGCCCTCAAGCCCGGAAGCACTCGCCACGTTGATGACGCCGCCGCCGTCTATGGATCGCGCAGCGGTGATCGCGCACGGCGTGAAGGGGAGGCGAACCTATGCCACGACGCGCTTCCCATTCGACGAGCAGCGCGTGGCCACACTCATCGGCGCAGCCTATGACCGCAGCTACTATCCGGAAGGGACCAGCCGGCAATATGCCGCCATCTCTGCCAGCCCGCCGCGTACGGAACGTCTCAAATCCCTGAATGTGCCGGCGCTCGTGCTGCACGGTTCGGAGGATAAGTTGCTTCGTCCCGAGTGCGGCCGCCATACGGCGGAGTGCATTCCCGGCGCGGAATATCACGAGATCGAAGGCTGGGGGCACGATATGCCGCCTGAGATGGTTCCGCTGGTGAGCGCGTTTATCGTGCCGTTCGTGCAACGCGTGGAAGAAGCGCGAAAGTCTGCCGCGGTCGCGGCTCGGTAGGCCAGACTATTTGATCTTGCCTTCCTTGAAGACGACGTGCTTGCGCAATACGGGGTCGTACTTCTTGACGGTCATCTTCTCCGTCATGGTGCGGGTGTTCTTCTTGGTGACGTAATAGAAGCCGGTACCGCCCTCGCTGTTGAGCTTGATCTTGGCCGTTGTCGGTTTTGCCATGGGCGGGACTCCTGAATGCTTCGGAGAAGGGCGGGGAATTTAGCCGCCGAGTGCCCATTGTCAAGTTCGCGCAGCACCTGAGCTATCGTGTCTAACCATCAGGAACAGCACATAAAACGCGGTGATCACGGCAAGCGCGGCCATCAGCCCGTGCGGATTCCAGGCGTCGAGCGCGACGCCTTCGACGAGCGGGCCACACAAAAGCCCGACCGCATAGAGCATGACGTAGGTGGCATTGGCACTCGCGAGTTCCGCACCCTTGAAGCGTTCGCCGAGCAGCGTGAGACCGACGGTGTAGATGCCCATGATAATTCCGCCCCAAACGAAGAGAAGCAGATAGGTTGCGAGCGGCGTCGCAATCGCGAACGGCGCGAGAATCGCTCCAGCGACACCGGTCGAAGCACAGATGACGAGCAGAGTTCGTCGGTTCATCCGATCGGCGAGAATGCCAAGCGGATACTGGAACACGAAACTTCCGACCGACATGGCCGTGATGGCGAGTGCCGCGTGCGTTTCGGTGTAGCCGGAGCGCACCGCATAGACCGGAAACAATCCCCACATTCCGGCGTCGATGGCGCCGAAGACAAATGCAGCCGGCAGAATCGCAGGCGCCAGGCGGAGTACTGTGAGCGGTGAGGGGCCAGGTGTCTCATCCAGCTGCGGCGCCGCCTTGCGCGCGATAAGAACGGGGACGAGCGCAAACAACAGCATCGTCGAACCCATCGCGAACGGCGCCAATCCATACGTGCCCAGCCAGGAGAGGATAGCCGGCCCCACACCAAAGCCACCGGAGATGCAGGCACCGTAAAGCGAGATGTAGCGCCCGCGATTTTGTTCCGTGGCAATCTGGTTGATCCAGAATTCCGAGCACACAAACAATCCATTCAGCCCGATGCTGACCGCGAAGCGAAGCGGAAACCACGCCCAAAGACTTTGCACTTCGAAGAGCGCGACGAGCGCGATCGCAGAAAGGACCAGGGAGCCGGACATGAACGCCGCCGTGCCGAATGTGCGCATGAGGCGCGGAACTTGCGGCGTCACGCAGAGCGCGGCCAGTCCCGAGGTGGCCAGGTTGAAACCGTTAACCGAGCCGGCAAAGCCCCTGCGCTCCAGAATCAGAGAGAGTAGTGGCAGCGTCAGTCCCATGCCGAGGGCAAACGCCGAGCATGCCGAAAGGATCGCGACGAGGCTCGCGGGTCTTCCAGCGTCAGCCATCAGATGTGGATGAGGTCGGCTTTGCCGCGCGAGAAACGATAGAACGGGATCGGGCGGGATGGATCGGCGCCTTCGCTGACACGCCCTTCGACCTCGTCAAGAACAGTTCGTGTGATGCTGGGAAGATCGAGCGCGCGCGCCTCGTTCAATGTGAGCCAGGCCGGTGTCAGCAACTCCTCATTATCCAGCTCTTCCAACTCATGGACTATGGCGCTGGCGTCGACCATGAAAAAGCGTGCATCGAAGCGGCGCGTCCGGTTCGGCGGCGTCACCGCGCGGGCAATGATTTCCAAATTGTCGAGCCGCGGTACGACCCTGTGCTCGAAGAATTTCTTCCATGCCGGAGCGCGTGTCCGCGGCACATTGTCGGAGCGTTCGCCGATGAGGATTCCGGTTTCCTCGAACGTTTCGCGAATGGCCGCCAGCGCAAGTCCGCGCGCCCGGGCCGGCGTGCTGCCATGCCCCGCCCGCGCGGCGACGTGGGGCCGCAGTTGGCTCGTCACCGGAATGCGCATGTCGGCGGGATCGATCCGTCCGCCGGGAAAGACGTATTTGTTGGCCATGAACGCCATGTTGCCGTGCCGTTGCCCCATCAACACGCGCGGCACGCCGGCATCGCGCTTCACGATCACCAATGTCGCGGCGTCCTTGGGACGGAGGGCTCCGCCAACAATCTGCTCGTTATCTGAATCGAAGGTCGCCATCGTGTGAACTCTAGCGTCTTCGCCTGTGCGATTGCGAGCGCGCCTTGGGCATCGGGCGTCCCCCCGCCTTGCGCATAGACGCTGACGCTTCCGCAAGGTCGAACCGCAAGCCTCCCGTCAGCGGCGCCGCTTCAACCAGTCGAACCGCCACCACATCACCGAGCTTGTAGGCCGTGCCGGTCCTGTCGCCGACCATGGCGTGCTTACGCTCGTCATGGCGGAAATATTCCGAGCCGAGCGCGCGCGCGGGAAGCAGTCCTTCGGCGCCCGTCTCGCGCAATCGCACGAAGAGTCCGAAGCGGGTGACGCCGGTGATACGGGCATCGAACGTCGCGCCGATCCGGTCTTCCATGAAGGCCGCAACGTAACGGTCGGTGGAATCGCGTTCCGCCGCCATGGCGCGCCGCTCCGTCATCGAAATGTGTTCGGCGATTTCCTCAAGCCGACCTTGCTCGCGGTCGGAAAGGCCATCGGCGCCGAAGCCATGCGCGCGGATGAGCGCACGGTGCACGATGAGATCGGCATAGCGACGGATCGGCGACGTGAAGTGAGCATAGCGATGGAGGTTCAATCCGAAGTGGCCGACGTTCGCCGGCGCATAAACCGCCTGGGCCTGGGTGCGCAACACGACGTCGTTCATGACGTTCTCGTGCGGCCCGCCCTTGGCCTGGGCAAGGATCCGGTTGAACACGCCCGGCTTCAGCACCTGACCTTTCGCGAAATTGATTCCTATGGTGCGCAGATAATCGGAAAACCCGAACAGCTTTTCCTTCGAAGGATGCTCGTGAATGCGATAGACGAGTGGCGATTTCTTCTGCTCGAGCGTTTCTGCCGCCGCGACATTGGCGAGCACCATGAACTCCTCGATGAGTTTCATAGATTCCAGCCGCTCGCGAAAGGCGATAGACTCGACCTTGCCGTCGGTGCCGAGGATGACGCGCCGTTCGGGCAAGTCGAGATCGAGCGGATCGCGCTGCTTCCGTTCGACCATCAGAAGGCGATAGCACTTCCAGAGCTCGGCCAGAGTCTTTCCGGCGTCGGCGGACATCTCGGCGTCCGGCTTACCATCAAATGCCGCTTGCGCGCGCGCATAGGTGAGACGAGCCACTGAGCGCATCGTCGCGCGAAGAAATTCGTGGCGCCGTTTTCTGCCGTCGCGGTCGAAGGTCATGCGCACCGCGAGGCAAGCACGATCGACTCCTTCCTTCAGCGAGCACAGGTCCGCCGATAGATGTTCCGGCAGCATGGGCACGACGCGGTCCGGGAAGTAAGCCGAGTTGCCGCGCTTGTAGGCCTCGCGGTCCAGAGCCGAGCCTGGCGTCACGTAGTGCGCGACGTCCGCGATGGCGACGAGCGCGATGTAACCGCCCGGATTCTTCGGATCGTCGTCGCGACCAGCCCAGACCGCATCGTCGTGGTCGCGCGCGTCCTCGGGATCGATGGTCACCAGCGGAATGGCACGCAGATCCGTGCGCTTGCGCGGATCTGGTGGCGCTGCCGCTTTTGCCTCCGCGATGACTTCGGCGGGAAAGTCGGTGGGAATGCCATGCGCATGAATGGCGATGAGGCTGATCGTCTTTGGCGTGTTCATACTGCCGAGCTTTTCGACCACACGCGCGCGTGGAAATCCGGCGGCGCGTCCAGCAATCGGCTCGGCCAGGACGAGTTCGTTGTGCGAAGCGCCGCCGCGGTCACGATTGTCGACGCTGAACTCTGTGCGGCTCTTGCGGTCGATCGGCGCAATGCGCAGTCCGTTCGCGCTCTCATGAAGCACGCCCAGAACCTTGTGCGCGCTTGCCCCTAGATGCTTGATGACGCGCGCCTCGTAACCATCGACGCTCTTGTTGAGACGCGCGAGCACACGCTCACCACGGCCCAACGCACGGACATCGGTGTTCCCCGGTACGATAGTGATCGGCGGCGGCTCTTCGTTCGATTCCCACTTCTGCGGTCGCGCCAGCAACTCGCCATCCGTATCCTGGCCGGTGATTTCCAGCACGGTGACATCAGGCAGATCGTTCGGCTTAGCGTAACCGCGTCTGCGGTTGCCGGCGATTTCGCCGTCGTCTGCCAACTCTTTGAGGATGCGTTTGAGCGCGATGCGATCGGAGCCCTTCACGCCCAAGAGGCGCGAGAGATCGCGCTTCGTCGCGTTGGGGGATTCGGCCAGAAGCTCGAGAACGCGCGCCTTGTCGATGGGCGGTGCGTGACCCGCCTGTTTTCGTCGCGCCAACGTCTACTCGCCTGCCACCGGCTCTGGCTTCTTCTTCGTCACCTTCGCCGGTTTCGTCTTCGCCGCGACGGCCTCGACGGCTACGATCTTGGCTTCTTTGCGGGCCTTGGGCGCACGCTTTTTCTTTCCGCCGTTTTTCGACGCGCGCTCTGCGAGCAATGCGTTCGCCTGCTCCAGCGTGATTGAGAGCGGGTCGTCGTTATCGGGTACCGTCGCGTTGGTCGTCCCATCCGTGACGTAAGGACCATAGCGACCTTTCATGAGCTTGATCGCCGTTCCGTTCGCGTCGTTTCCGAGTTCCTTCAGAGCGTGCGAGCCGCGACGGCGAGGATTGGCCTTCTTCTCGGCGATCACTGTGACCGCACGATTGAGGCCGACCGTGAAGACTTCTTCCGGCAAATCCAGCGAGGCATACTTTCCGTCATGCGCGACGTAAGGCCCAAAGCGGCCGAAATTCGCCGTGATCATCTGGCCGGTTTCGGGATGGAGGCCCACTTCGCGCGGCAATGACAAAAGCTTGAGTGCGAGCGCCAGGTCGACGTTCTCGACATCTGTTCCTTTGGGGATGCCGGCGCGCTTGGGCTTGGCGCCTTCGCCGAGCTGGACATACGGTCCGAAGCGGCCGCTGCGCAGAGAGATTTTCTCACCCGTCTCGGGATCGACTCCCAATTCGCGCGGCTGGCTGGCAGCGGCTTGATCGTTGCTCTGGCCAAGCTGCCGGGTGAAGCGGCACTCCGGATAGTTGGAGCAGCCCACGAAAGAGCCGAAGCGGCCGAGCTTCAAGCTGAGTTCACCTGTGCCGCAATTGGGACAGACGCGTGGGTTCGAGCCGTCGGCATTCGGCGGAAAGATGTGCGGGCCGAGGATCTCGTTCATCTCGTCGATGACGTGCGAAATCTTCAGGTCCTTGGTGTCCCCAACCGCCGCGGAAAAGTCCCGCCAGAAATCGCGCAGCAACTGCTTCCATTTGAGCGTTCCTTCCGCGACCTCGTCCAGCTTCTCCTCGAGATCGGCGGTGAAGCCGTATTCGACATAACGGTGGAAGAAGGTTGTCAAAAACGCGGTGACGAGGCGGCCCTTGTCGTCCGGCACGAAGCGTCCGCGATCCATCTTCACATAGGCGCGGTCGCGTAGCACCGAGAGGATGGAGGCATACGTCGAGGGCCGGCCGATGCCAAGCTCTTCCAGCTTACGAACCAGGCTCGCTTCCGAATAGCGCGGCGGCGGTTCGGTGAAATGCTGCGCCGAATTAATTTTCTCGACATCGGTCGTCTCGCCTGCGATCAGGCGCGGAAGTTGCGAACCGTTTTCGTCGCTCTCGTCGTCCTTGCCTTCTTGATAGAGCGTCAGGAAGCCGTCGAACAGCGTGACAGTTCCCGTCGCGCGAAAGGTAATTTGCCTGTTAGCCGAGACGACGTCGACGGTCGTGCGTTCCAGCTCGGCGCTCTCCATCTGGCTGGCCACTGCGCGCTTCCAGATCAATTCGTAGAGCTTTGCCTGATCGACATCGAGCGAGCGCGCCGCGATTTCGGGCGTACGTTCGAAGCTCGTCGGCCGGACGGCTTCGTGCGCCTCCTGGGCGTTCTTGGTCTTGCTCGTATAAGTGCGCGGCGCACCCGGAACATAGTTCTTGCCGTAGCGCGAGCCGATGACTTGACGCGCCTCGTTGATTGCCTCGCCGTCCATGGTGACGCCGTCGGTGCGCATATAGGTGATCAGTCCGACGGTTTCGCCGTCGACATCGACGCCCTCATAAAGCTGTTGCGCGATTTGCATCGTGCGCTTGGCGCCGAAGCCTAGCTTGCGCGAGGCTTCCTGCTGCAACGTCGAGGTGATGAAAGGCGGCGCGGGATGGCGTTTTTGCGGTTTGCTTTCGACGCTGTCGATCTTGAAGGTCTGGGCCTTGATCGCGGCAAGGGCGGCGTTAGCCGCTGTCTCGGTCTGCAGCGAGAGCTTGTCGAGCTTCTCGCCGCCGAGATGCGTAAGCCGCGCGTTGAACCCGCCGCTTGGCGCGACCAAGTCTGCATCGATCGACCAATACTCCTGCGCCTTGAAGGCCTCGATTTCCTGCTCGCGCTCACAGACCAGTCGCAGCGCCACGGATTGGACTCGACCGGCCGAACGCGCGCCGGGAAGCTTGCGCCACAGGACTGGGGACAATGTAAAGCCAACTAGATAGTCCAACGCCCGCCTGGCCATGTAGGCATCGACCAACTCTTCGTTGATCTGCCTGGGATGGGCGATGGCGTCGAGAATGGCCGCCTTGGTCACGGCGTTGAACGCGACACGTTCGATCTTCACCTTGCCGAGCGCTCTTTTTTGGCGGAGCACTTCGAGGACGTGCCAGGAAATCGCCTCGCCTTCGCGGTCGGGGTCCGTCGCCAGGATCAGCTTGTCAGCGGTTTTGACCGCCTCGACGATGTCCTTCACCCGCTTCTCGGCCCGCTCGTCAACGTGCCAGGTCATGGCGAAGTCCTCGTCGGGCTTCACCGAGCCGTCCTTGGACGGCAGGTCACGGATATGGCCGAAACTGGCCAGGACTTTGTAGCCGGAGCCGAGATACTTATTGATCGATTTGACCTTGCCAGGCGATTCTACGACGACAACTTTCATGAGGACTTGGGGCGCTCTACAGGTTAGGGGCGCGGCGTCTTAACCCTGAGAGCCTTAAAAAATGCCGCCGAATCCGGGATTCGCTCTCTGGCGGCGGGACACTGATAGCAGCGGGCGAGACGTGTCAACCTTGGGCGGGCGACAGTAATTAAACTGTAAGTTGAAAATATCGTCATTTCAGGTACGTAATGTAACCTCAGGTTGAATTCAGATCAGCGCCAGTTTAGATTGGGTGGGTGTCCTCTTCTGGTTTGGTTTATGACTTCAGTCGACCCGGCATCCGCCAGTTTGCGAGCACTTCAGGGGACCAAGCTCCCCCCTGCCGAGACTGCCCGATATTCGAAGGATCTCCTTGATTCGCTTAGAAAAATTGCTCTGCAGCAGGGGCAGTCCCTGCTGGCTCACTTGTTGAGCCTGGCAGCCCAGGAGGCGAAGGCGCTGTCCGAGCCTAGCTACGCCCAGGAAACGCGGTTGCCCGAGTGACGGGCGACCCTGCCGGCCAATTCCATCTCCAACAGCACCGACAGCACTGCTGAAACCGACGAATTGCAGCCCCGCACCAACTCGTCGACCTCCACGGGCGCAGGGCCGAGTGCCTCCTCGAGACAGGCGCGAAGCCGATTCGCCTCCTCGTCGCTGAGGCCAAAGCTGGAAGGACTACGCGGTTCGGCCCCGCCGGGTTCGGCGAAGTCGCGACCAAGGATCGGCCCCACGCCGGCCAGAACGTCTTCGGCGCTTTCCACCAGCGTGGCGCCTTCGCGAAGGAGCCGGTTCGTCCCCTTGGCACGTGGATCGAGAGGCGAGCCGGGAACGGCGAAGATTTCACGTCCTTGTTCGAGGGCGTAGTTCGCCGTGATCAGCGATCCCGAACCTTCCGCCGCTTCGACGATGACAACGCCGCGCGACAGACCCGAGATGATGCGATTGCGCCGTGGAAAATGGCGTGCCTGAGGCGATTGGCCGAGCGGCATTTCCGAAACGAGGCAGCCTTCGCTGCGAATGCGTTCATAGAGCGCCGCATTCTCCGGCGGATAGATATTGTCGACGCCGCCGGCCACGACCGCGCAAGTGCCACCGGCCAACGCACCTTCATGTGCCGCCGTATCGATGCCGCGCGCCAGCCCCGATGCAACGACGAGCCCGGCGCCAGACAGATCCTTCGCCAACGTGCTCGCGAACTTGCGGCCGAGAGCCGAAGCGTTGCGGGCACCGACAATCGCGATGATTTCGCGTTGCAGGATCGAAGCGTGGCCAAGCACCGAGATGATTGGCGGCGGCGGATCGGCGGCGGCCAGGCCACGCGGAAACTCCGGCTCGCAGGACGCAAGCATGCCTCCGCCGAGTTTATGCAGAGCGGCGATCTCGCGATCGATGTCGTCAATTGAGGGGATGCGCGCTCGGTCGCCACCGCCCCGCCTGACGAGGCTGGGCAGCGCTTCGAGCGCGGCTTCCGCCGACCCAAAGCGCTCGATCAACTGTGCAAACGTTACGGCGCCGACATTTTGCGTGCGCGACAGGCGCAGCCATTCGCGCCGCTGCGCATCCGAAAGCGTCGCGCTCACGCTGAGGTGCTTTTTGCGCCAATACGCGGCTCTTCGCCACGCAACAGGCGGCGAATGTTGGAACGGTGCGCGACGAACACGAGCACGGCGAGAATGACCGCGAGAAAAGCCTCATGGCTTTTGCCGAACGCCAAGAAGTACAAAGGTGTCAGCACAGCTGCCACAAGCGCCGCCAGCGACGAGATGCGAAAATAGGCGACAACTGCGCCCCACGTGGCCAAGGACAGCAATGCCGCCGGCCAGTAAAGCGCGCTTAAAATGCCAAGCGAGACCGCGATACCTTTTCCGCCCTTGAACTTCAACCAGACGGGATAGAGATGGCCGAGGAAGGCGCCCAGTCCTGCGAAAAGCGCTGCATCGGGTCCAATCAATGCCTGCGTGAAGGCGACCGCGGCCGCGCCCTTGATCGCATCGAACAACAAGGTCAGCGCCGCAGCAGTATAACTTCCGGTTCTGAGCACGTTGGTCGCGCCGATACTACCGGAGCCGATCTTTCGCACATCGCCTTCGCCGAAGGCGTAGCCGAAGAGAAGACCGAACGGGATCGAGCCCAGGAGATATCCGATGACAAGGCCGGACAGGGCGCCTGGCGATATGGAGACGAGCGAAGAGAAAGGCATGGCGTACAGCGTTTGAAACTCAGGGGTTAGATCGTCATGCGTACGCGAGGCGGCGCGTCGCAGTCGAGACTAGACCAGTTCGCGGCGGACGTGAACGTCAACGCGCTTTCTTACGGTCGAAAACCAATTCGCCGCCGACATAGGTCTTCTGCGCACGGCCATGAAATTTGCGGCCCTCGAAGGGCGTATTGCGCGCGCGCGAGCGCAATTCGTCTTCGCGGACGCTGAACGGTTCGTCCGGATCAATCAAAACGAGATCGGCTGGTGCGCCCTTGGCGAGAGTGCCTGCATTCAGTCCAAGAATGTGAGCGGGCGCAGACGTGAGTGTGCGCAGCGCAAGACTGAGACCGACGCGGCCGTCATGATGCAGGCTGAGAACGACTGGCAGCAGGGTCTCTAGGCCGACCGCTCCGAATGCCGCCTGCGCAAAGGGCTGGCGCTTGGTATCGGCGGCTTGCGGATCGTGACCCGAGACGACGGCATCGATGAGGCCGGAGGCCACGCCTTCCAACATGGCGGCACGGTCGGCTTCCGAGCGCAAAGGCGGTTTCACCTTCATGAAGGTGAAATAAGAACCTACATCGAGTTCGTTGAGCGCCAGATTGTGCGCCGCCACGCTGCAAGTGATCGGCAAGCCGCGTTTCTTGGCCGCCGCGATGGCATCAAGCGACGCGCGCGTGGAGATCTGTCCGAAGTGGTAGCGCGCACCCGTCATCTCCACGAGCCGAATGTCGCGTTCGACGATGATGGCTTCGGCGGCGGCAGGAGCGGCGGGAAGGCCGAGCCGCATCGCATACTCGCCCTCGGTGACCGAAGCGCCCTCCGAAAGATCGGGGTCTTCGGCATGGGCGACGACCAGCGCCCCGAAGGTCGAGGCGTAGGCGAGGGCGCGGCGAAGGACACGCGTATTCGAGATCGTTCGATCGCCATCGGTGAAGGCGACGGCTCCGGCCTCGGTGAGAAGGCCGATCTCCGTCATCACTTCGCCGGCAAGACCTTTGGTCAGTGCTGCTGTCGGAACGACGCGCACCTTGGCCGTGGCCGCCGCACGGCGACGGATGAAATCGACCAGCGACGGCTCGTCGATCACCGGATCGGTGTTCGGCATCACCACGATCGTCGTGACGCCGCCAGCGGCCGCAGCGAGGCTGGCGGACTCCAGCGTCTCGCGATGCTCGCTTCCGGGCTCGCCGGTAAAGACGCGCATATCGATCAGCCCCGGCGCCAGAACCAGCCCCTTGCAGTCGACGATTTCGGGATCGTCGGCCTCGGCGTCGTTGAAAAGCCGCGGACCGACATCGGCGATGCGGCCGTTTTCCACCAGCAGCCCACCCTTTGCGTCGAGCTTGGCAGCCGGATCGATCAGGCGCGCGTTGCGGAAGCCGATGCGTCCCGTTCGGTTCGAGCCGGTCATGGGGCGTTGCGCCCTTCAAGCGCGAGCCCGCGGGACAACGCGTCGAGCACCGCCATGCGGATAGCGACGCCCATCTCGACCTGTTCCTGAATGACGCTGACCTCGATGTCGTCGGCGACGGCGGAGTCGATCTCGACCCCGCGGTTCATCGGCCCGGGATGCATCACCAGCGCACCTGGCTTGGCGCGCTTCAGTTTTTCGGCATCGAGTCCATAGAAGCGGAAATATTCGCGCGTCGATGGCACGAACGCGCCCGCCATGCGTTCAAGCTGCAGGCGCAGCATCATAACGACATCGGCGCCTTCGAGTCCCTTCTTCATGTCGTGGAATATCTCGACTCCGAAGCGCTCCGCATCGTCAGGCAAGAGCGTGCGCGGCGCGACGAGACGCACGCGCGCGCCCATCTTGAGCAGGAGCTGGATGTTGGAGCGGGCGACACGGCTATGCAACACGTCGCCGCAGATCGCCACGATCAGGCCTTCGAACTTTCGTCCGCGTCGTCGCATCGTCAGCGCATCGAGCAGCGCCTGCGTAGGATGCTCGTGGCTGCCGTCGCCGGCGTTGATCACGGAGCAATCGAGCTTTCGCGACAAGAGTTCGACCGCGCCGGAATCCTGATGGCGCACGACCAAGATGTCCGGCCGCATCGCGTTCAATGTCGTCGCCGTATCGATCAGTGTCTCGCCCTTGGATACGGACGACGTCTTCACGGCCATGTTCAGGACATCCGCGCCCAGCCGCTTGCCGGCGAGCTCGAACGAGCTTTGCGTGCGCGTCGAGGCTTCGAAGAAGAGATTGATAAGCGTGCGGCCCTTGAGCAGTTCTGTCTTCTTCTTGGCACTTCGGTTAAGGGCGACATAGCTGTCGGCCAGGTCCAGCAGGGACGTGATTTCGCCCACCGAAAGCGCTTCGATGCCGAGAAGATGGCTGGATTTCAGAATTGTCTCGGCGCTGGCCGCTGTCATCAAAGTCTGGCTTATAGGCAAGGGCGCGCGCGCGGGCAAGAGATCATCGCGAGGGACGCAAGATAGTTGTGGAGATTGGTGAATTACGCGTTGTGACGCATCCGGTCGAGCAAACCTTGCAGGATATAACCCGCCGCCATCTTGTCGACGACCTCGGCGCGACGCTGTCGTGAGGCATCGGAGTCGATCAGCGTGCGGGTGACGGCCGCTGTCGAAAGCCTCTCGTCCCACATCAGGATCGGCAATGGCGATCGTGCCGCGAAGTTACGCGCAAAGGCGCGCGCCGATTGTGCCGATGGACCTTCGCTGCCATCCATGTTCAGTGGCAAGCCGATCACTAGGCCACCGATGTTCTGTTTCATGATGATATCGTCGAGCTTGGCTGCATCTGTGGAGAATTTTCCGCGCTTCAGCGACTCCATCGGTGTCGCTACGGTCAGTAAGGTATCCGAGAGCGCCAGACCGATCGTCTTCTCGCCGAGATCGAGACCAAGCAAGCGGGCGCTTGCCGCGACGGCGGAGCGAAAGTCGGAGACGTCAGAAAAAATCACGACTCACAGTTCTCCCTCCCCATCGGGGGAAATGTTCGCGATGCAAACCCAAGGCTACCTTTGGAGCGGGCGATAGCGCGGATCGTCCTTCGCCATGGCGGTAAATGGACCCAAGGCTGCAATTACCTTCCGCACCTTGAATTCTTGCTTCGCAACACCGATTGACGCGCAATAGCGCTCGATGTCGCTGTCACTTTCAGCGACCACGAGGCCATACATGGTTCCGGCATCGGTCGCGACCCCGCCAAGCCATGTGATCCCGGCGGCTTGGTAAGCATCAGTCGCCCACCTGGTGTGGAGTGCAATCTGATCTGGATCGAGAACGTCGAAAGAAGGCGGAATCGCACGCTCAACAAAATAGGTCGGCATTGGTCCCTCCGGCGGGCACTGTTTTGTCTTCCGCTTTTCTTGGCAGGGTCGACGGATTATTCGCCACCCTCGAACTTACCCTCTCTCCCAAGATGGGGAAGAGGGGACTTGATTTTATCTCTGTCCGATCTCGATGCGGTTGCCGGCAGGATCGCGAATGAAGAATCGAGCCAAGCCTTCCGCGACGCTTTCACTCTCAATCGCGACTCCCTGTTCGACGACGAACGTCCGCGCCCGCTCAAGATCGCCGGTCAGAAAACAAATGTGCCTCTTGCTCTTGGGGCTTGCATCGGGATCAACACCGATATGCATTTGCAGCGTTCCCACCTGGAACCAGGCTCCGCCGTGGGCCCTGAGTTCGTCAGGCTTGGTGATCTCCGGAAACGCGAAAATCTCGCGGTAGAATTTCAGGCATTGATCCTCGAGAGCACGCGGAACGGCGATCTGAATGTGATCGATGCCGAGAATATCGAGTGTCATGGCGCCTCCGCGCTGGCCAGGTCGCTTGCCAGCTTGGCCCGTGGTTGCTAGCAAGTCCGTCGATTTCAAAGCCTATAGGCCGCCTCATGTCCGTCGACAAGGACACCGTTCGACGCATCGCGAAACTCAGCAGAATTGCGCTCGACGAAGCGCGCGTCGGCCCGATGGTCGACGAATTGAACGGCATTTTCGCCTGGGTCCAGCAACTGAACGAGGTGAATGTCGAAGGTGTCCCGCCGCTGACAAGCGTGGTCGCGCAGCGCCTCAAGATGCGCGAAGACGAGATCACCGACGGCGGCAATGCGAACGCGCTTATGGCGAACGCGCCTGAGGGCGAGGACCACTTCTTCGTCGTGCCCAAGGTCGTCGAGTGATTACGCTTCCGGCCACCTTGACCGACTTCACGCTCGCCGATGCGCGAGATGCGGTGCACGCGAAAAAGGTGTCGTCCAAAGAACTGACGACCGCCTACGTCAAAGCCGTGGCTGCGGCGCGACCGCTGAATGCCTTCGTGACCGAAACGCCGGAGCGGGCGCTCGAGATGGCCGTCGCATCCGATGTGCGCATTGCGCACGGCGTGGCGCGGCCGCTCGAAGGTCTGCCGCTCGCGATCAAGGATCTGTTCTGCACCAAGGGCGTGAAGACGACCGCCGGCAGCAACATCCTCTCGAACTTCATCCCGCCGTATGAATCCACAGTGTCGCAGAATTTGTGGGATGCCGGCGCGGTGATGCTCGGCAAGACCAACATGGATGAGTTCGCAATGGGCTCGTCGAACGAGACCAGCCATTTCGGACCGGTGCTCAATCCCTGGCGGGCACGCAACTCGAACGCCAATCTGGTTCCGGGTGGATCGTCTGGCGGGTCGGCGGCGGCGGTCTCCGGAAATCTCTGCCTCGCCGCAACGGGAACCGATACGGGCGGCTCGATCCGTCAGCCGGCCGCAGTGACCGGCATCGTCGGAATGAAGCCGACATACGGCCGCTGCTCGCGTTGGGGCATCGTGGCGTTTGCGTCGTCGCTCGATCAGGCCGGACCGATGACCCGCACGGTGCGCGACGCTGCGATCCTCCTGAAACACATGGCGAGCGTCGATCCCAAGGACTCCACCAGCGTCGATATCCCGGTGCCGGACTATGAAGAAGGCATCGAGGCTGGGGTGAAGGGGCTAAGGGTCGGGATTCCCAAGGAATACCGCATCGATGGCGCGCCGCCGGAGATCGACGCCCTTTGGAGCAAGGGCGCCAGCTGGCTGAAGGAGCTGGGGGCCGAAATCGTCGAGGTCTCGCTGCCGCACACCAAATACGCGCTCCCCACTTATTATATTGTCGCCCCGGCCGAGGCCTCGTCGAACCTGGCGCGGTACGACGGCGTGCGCTACGGGCGCCGAGCGGCCGGCTCCGGCGACATCATCGAACTTTATGAAAGGAGTCGGGCCGAAGGCTTCGGCAAGGAAGTGCAGCGCCGCATCCTGATCGGCACCTATGTGCTCTCGTCCGGCTACTACGACGCCTATTACGCCCGCGCCCAGAAGCTGCGCACGCTCATCGCGCGAGATTTCGACGAAGCCTTCAAGAAATGTGATGTCCTTCTCACACCTGCCACACCGGGTCCTGCGTTCGGCGTTGGCGAGAAAACTGCCGATCCGGTCTCGATGTATTTGAACGACGTCTTCACGGTGACGGTGAACCTTGCAGGGCTTCCCGGCATCTCGGTGCCGGCCGGCTTGACGGCGAACGGCTTGCCGCTCGGACTTCAGTTCATCGGCAAGGCGTTCGATGAGGCGACGATCCTGCGTGCCGCACGGGCCATCGAACTCGCGTCCGGATTCGACGCCAAGCCCGTGCAGTGGTGGAGAGCGACATGAGCGAGCGCGCCGCCAAGCTGATCAAGGGCACGACCGGCGATTGGGAAATCGTCATCGGCATGGAGGTGCATGCCCAGATCCTGTCGCAGTCCAAATTGTTCTCAGGCGCCTCGACGGCGTTCGGGGCCGATCCCAACATGCAGGTCTCCTTTGTCGATGCGGCCATGCCGGGCATGCTGCCGGTGATCAACCGCAAGTGCGTCGAGCAGGCGGTGAGAACCGGTCTCGGCCTCAAGGCCAAGATCAATCTCGTCTCGGTGTTCGACCGGAAGAACTATTTCTATCCCGACCTCCCGGCCGGCTATCAGATCTCGCAGTACAAGAACCCGATCGTGGGCGAGGGCGAGGTTCTGATCGACCTCAAGGACGGAGAAACCGTGCGCGTCGGCATCGAGCGGCTGCACATGGAGCAGGATGCCGCCAAGAGCCTGCACGACCAGCACCCCGATCATTCCTATGTCGATCTCAACCGCTCCGGCGTCGCGCTGATGGAGATCGTCACCAAGCCGGACATGAGGTCGAGCGAGGAAGCCGCGGCTTTCTTGCGGAAATTGCGCGCGATTGTGCGCTATCTCGGCACTTGCGACGGCAATCTGGACGAAGGCTCGATGCGGGCCGACGTCAACGTGTCGGTGCGCAAACCCGGCGGGCCGCTTGGCACGCGCTGCGAGATCAAGAACGTCAACTCGATGAAGTTCATCGCCCAGGCGGTGGAATATGAGGCGCGCCGGCAGGTCGATCTCATCGAAGACGGCGGCACCGTCGCGCAGGAAACGCGTCTCTTTGATTCCCGAGCCGGCGAGACCAGGCCCATGCGCTCCAAGGAAGAGGCGCACGACTATCGCTATTTTCCCGATCCCGACCTTTTGCCGTTGGTGCTCGACGACGCCTGGGTAAAGGAGATCGAGAAGTCGCTGCCCGAACTGCCCGACGAAAAGAAGGCACGGCTGATCAAGCTCGGGCTCTCGCCTTACGACGCGTCCGTTCTGGTAGCCGAAAAAGAAAGTGTGGATTATTTCGAGGAGATGCTTGGCGCCGGTGCCGAACCCAAGGCGGCGGCGAACTGGCTGAACAACGAATATTTCGGCCGCCTCAACAAGGCAGGTTTGGCGATCGCGGATGGTCCAGTGTCGGCAGCGGCCAACGCCGCCGTCATCGCAATGGTCAGCACCAACGTGATCTCGGGAAAGATCGCCAAGGATGTGCTCGACATCGTCTGGAACGAAGGCGGCGATCCGAAACAGATCGTCGAAAGCCGCGGTCTAAAGCAAGTGAGCGATACGTCGGCGATCGAGAAGGCGATCGATGCTGTCATCGCCGCCAATCCCGACAAGGTCGAAGAGGTGAAGGCGAAACCGAAATTGGCGTCGTGGTTCGTCGGTCAGGTGATGAAGGAGACCGGCGGAAAAGCGAATCCGGGTCTCGTCAACGCGTTGCTCAAGGTGCGACTCGGTTTGCCGGAATAGGGGTGATTCGCACAAATTTCAGTTTTTGGACTTGACATCCGTTTTTTCCGGCTTTGACGCTCCGTGTACGGATCGATCAATCTAACCCTTGATTTTATTGGCTTAGATGAACGTTTTGTAAATGAGGGGATGCAAGCAACCCCCATGGATATTGCATTCCTGATTGCAACCCACTCATATTGTTCACGTTTTGGGGGGCGTCGATTCGCCCGACCCGGACGAAACGTTAGAGGAGTTACCACTCATGCCGAAGGCAAAGAAGA